>Ga0209676_1000196_pt1 | contig 135726 bp, 136 predicted proteins | sample AraplaCvi_mLB_r2_FD_184282 | JGI IMG/M metagenome (GOLD analysis project Ga0209676, IMG submission 184282) | Arabidopsis root microbial communities from North Carolina, USA - plate scrape MF_Cvi_mLB_r2 (SPAdes) (version 2) | ecosystem: Host-associated > Plants > Roots > Endosphere | place...
CGTATTCCACGATCTGGCGGACCGCTTCGATCTTGAACTCATCGGTGTATCGCTTCGCGCTCATTGCCACCTCTGCTTAAGCCATAGTTTATGGCTGCAAGGTGTCTACGGAAGCCTGGGCGATTCAGACTTGGCAGACTTGGAAGCCAGATTACCCCTGGCCCCGGATGGTTCTTCCTATAGGTATCTCAACCCGTTTCGTTGCCCACATTGCTCTGCGCCGTACATTGATTTTGCCGACGATCCTGCTCTCCGTCGCGCGGAGTACTACGGCAACTACTTCGCAGGTTCCGAGCTTCTACGGCACTCGCGGAGCGGGCCCTAACGCCATACCAAGCGCAGTCTAAGAATGTCCGCTCCTGGCCGATAGCGGACATCGAGGCGGTGCGGGCTCGTCGGCAGCGCCGGTGTTCTTTGCGCTGGGCGTCCGATGATCCCTTCTTTAATGGGCCCAAGCCCGGTTCAAGACGAGGAACCAAATCGATGATGAGCTTCGACGAGATGCGCGCGGACTTCATCATCCGCCGTAAAGGTCTGCTGGCGTTACCAATGACGGGGGTGGTCGTGTACTCGGCTGCCGCACTGCTGAGCGTGCTTGTCGATGCCAGACTTCACAACCTGGTGCTGACCTTGTGCTTCTGGTCGATCATGCCGGTCGCCGTTGTGATCGGGCGCGCGCGCGGAGAGGACTGGCTTTCGGAGTATCCCTTGAGCTGCCCTAGAAACAGGCGATAAGTTCAAAGGACTTCTGTTTGTCCGCAGCCCAACGGCTCTTTCAACGACGAATTCATTACATTACGCCGCTCATCAACTACGTACCTGCGAAGTCGTGACATTCCACGCCAACACCTATTCAGATCGATTTTTTCGTCGTAGTGGGCGACGAGCCGGATAAAAGTCAGAACTTTACTGAGCCGAGGTTCACAGCTGCGGCCAAACGCCGCAAAGCCCTACGTGCGACTTCGCATAATGCATATTATGTCAAACGGCCTCCGGGGCCTGCGCGGGGCTGTTTCTGACACTCTGGCGCGGCTTTTCCCTACATCAGATGGCCCGGGGCTCGCCGATACATCGGGAACCCCCCTCGCACAGGAAGTGCCGGCATGAATCTGGACTTCGAAGACGAATGGTACGGATGGCGGCTGAGAGGCCGCCATCTCGTTTCCGAGGACGGGCAGCGCATGACCATCGAGCGACTACGTGGTCTCATGTGGCGCGACAAAATGGAATTGCGTCGCGCCGGCTACGCCTCCCGACGTAAGGCTGAGGAAGCCAAGCGCGCCACCAGCAACGGCACCAAAGTGAAGGTCTTGATTATTGATCTTGCGGAATACCGCCATCGGGGAATAGCTGCTTCCTAAGCGCGTCGAGTGCTTGCTTCTCTTCAGCGGCCACCGGTTTCAAGAAGCGCGATGCTTCGTCGATCTCAGCCACATCGTAGAAGTCCTGCGCGATGTCCCTCATCAGTTGCCCTTTGTGCCTAAGAGCGAGCACCTCCTCTCGGACCAGCATGAAGGCGCCTGGGTGTGATCGCAGAAACTCCTGTTGACTTTCGGCACGCGTCTTGACGCCTGCCAACATGACCGCCAAGCGGGCCAGCGGCTTTCCAAGATGTTCCGGAAAAGAATCCGCCTGCGCCAACGCCTGGAAAAGCACGGATGAGTCGACCTTGACCAAGAACGCGTGTGCCTGCGTGCACTTACGAAGGCTGTCGTCGATCTGTTCGTTTTCGTACCAGTCAATCGCTGAGTCAATCGAGCCTTTCGCATCCGCGAGACTATCCACAACGACGGCCGCGTATGCCTTAGCTCGCAACTTTCGCAGCGAATCTGCTTCATCACGCTCGTCCTTCCTTAGCTCACGCGACAGTTGTAGTGCTCTCTTGCTCGAGCCAAGCGACACGATAACCGCCCAAACGGTCGCGGCTGCGGCGAGTAGCGAAATGCCTACAATCGCCCAGTCTGCGACGGCTCCCCATTCGACTTCGAGCGGACAGAACAGCGGTGAGCTAGCGAACTGACTCGTCGTCATCACTTGCATGCCTCGCGAACGTTGTTATCGAGCCGTTGCAAAAGATCGTAGGTGCGACGCATTCCAACGGCTGCTAAGGTGCTTTCGCGAGACGCCTTCGCGGCATCGCAAGCGGCAGCATTCCGCGCTCCGTCCATGCGAACGCGATGGCCAGACGCACCGCCTCCGGACGTGCCGGCTCGTCGTGATAAATACGCAGATTCGGCAGCTGCTTGCTGGCGCTGGTACTCGCGCGCTTGCAGTTGCTCGTATGTCGGCTCCGGATCAGGCTTGGCGTCCCACGTCTTCGCTTGCTGGTAGCCGGCGGGGCAAGGCCCGCTGTAGAAGCCAACCGCCCCGCCTTGCCTATGCATTTGTTGACCACCTGCGCCGAAGTGCTGCCGCACATCAGTGCGGCCAGCAGCAGCATTCCCTGTCGCATCGCTCCATCCATCCCCCTCAGGACTGAGACGAGCGTAGCAAAACTGGTCCCGGGGTCAACGAGGGGCGGATTCGGCCCGGACGGCTCCGATATCGCCGTAACCGCTCACCTGTGGCGCGCTGAGCGTTGCACCGGACAAGGCGTTATCCGTAGGGGGCGTGCCCCCTACACCCCCGCGCGAGATCTCCTGCTGCATCAGTTGCCGGCGCTGGGTCGCTTCGTCCAGGCGGCGACGGTCGCCCTGCACTTCGTCCAGAAACGGCTCGTACTGGCCGTCCAGCGCGATCATGCGGCACCGGTTCTGCTCGATCACGTGGCGCGTGCCCTGCTCGCTCAGGCACGTGCAGCCGTCGTGTCCGTCGTGGCCGGACGCCATGCAGAACACGCGCGGCGCCTGCATCGGGACGTTGAGCTTGTCATAGGCCGGCGCGGTCCACGGCTGGCCGGGAATGCGCGGTGTCAGCCACGCCACGTAGTCACTTTCTCGGGACGGCGCTGCGGGCGGGGGAATGTCCGTCGCGGCCACCGTCGCTGACGCTCCGTTTGCCGCTCCGTCCTTGGTGGCGACCATCGCGGCGGGGCTCGACTTTCCTGCTAGCGAGTCTTCCACCGCGCCGAACTGATGCCAGGCACCGTAGGCGGTCGCCGGCAGGCCAATCGCGAGCGCGATGTAGTACCACGGGATCTTCTTCTCCACGGTGTCCATGACCGTGGATTCGTAGAGGCCCATCGGACGCTTGGGCAGCTTGACGCGCTTCAGGATCAGCGGGCTCGCCTTCTCCGGGTTGCGCTCGAAACGGTCGAAGATCCGCAGGTGTGCGAACGGCAGGCCGAAGCGGCGGCGCACGTGGATATGGCGCTCAATCAGGTCGTGGACGAACTCGTCGACCTGCTTGGCCGGTGACTGCGACACGAAAATGAAATCCAAGCCGCGGTGCCGATGCTTCGCGAGCTCGCGCACGTGGTCCGGCACCTTCGAGCCGGGCGGGCGCTTGGGCAGCATTTCCGACTCGTACGCTTCGTCGATGAAGCAGACGGCACCGTCTGGCAGGAAATTCATCCAGTCGCGGAATTGCTCCGGGCTGATTGGCAGGCAGCGTGCGGTTTCGTGCTTGAACCCGCGCACGTTGCCGACGAACACCAGCCGGCCTTCGTCGCGGAACTTCAACGCGTGATCGATCGCGTGCAGCGTCTTACCGTGGCCCGGCTGGCCCGTGTACCAGTAGATCATCGCGACGTCCCCGGCAGCTGGTCGGCCACGGCCTTGGGCACGATGAAGACCTTGCTCGCGAGGCGAATCGATAGCGCGCTAATGACCATGGTCATGAACACGTCGAGCCCGATAGCGCCTGCGAACTGCATCACGACCGGAGGCATTGCGCTGGCGTGCTGTGCGAGTGCGCCTTTGATATCGGGCAGGAACGCCGACATCGAAATCATGGTCAGGCCGAACACGCCCAGCAGCTTGGCAACGAGCAAGCCGATGCCGTCACGGAACGAGGCGAACACGAAGCGACCGACAGCGGTCGCCATATCGGCAATGAAACTCAGCGGGTTCATAGGTCACTCCATGAGCAGGCGGACGGAGATGAAGAAGCCCATCAGCAGCAGAATGCCGCGACACATCGTCACGAACGGGCACCACCAAGAGGCGTTGGACAGATCGACTTGCGTAAAACTCAGATCGACAACGCCCATCTGCGGGCAGCTGCCGGCACCACCGAGGAAGCCGCTCGAATCGAGGTTTTCGAGGCTGAGCGTCTTGGACAGGAAACCGGGTTCGTCGTCGCCCTCGCCCGGTCCCGGTTCCTCGGTGCCGTTCGTTTCGGTCCAGTCGGGGCGCTTGTTGCCGTTGATGTCGTCGCCGCAGATCTGAGCGCGCATGGCGCGCAGCTGCTGCGCGTTGGCGTGGGTGCCTTCGACGGTGAACGGGTGCGCGCAGTCGCCCACATCGCCAGTCACCTTGACGGCGTTGCCCGCCTCAACCGCGCAGCGCGTTTGCCACGCCTGATTGGCGACCATCCCGAGCACCTGGTCACCGGTCACTATGGGCGGGCTCTTGCAATCGCCACCACCGGTCGCGGTGCCCTCGCCTTCACCGTCGTCGGGCTTGCCGCTGCCGTCGCTGGGCTCACCGTCACCGGACGGCTTACCGCCGCCGTTCGCGTCGGTGCCGTGCTGGGTCTGGTAGTTCGTTGTGGTGGTGGTCGTAGTCGTAGTGTTGTTCGTCACCTGCGTGACGATTGGCGGTCCCTTCTGCTGAAGGTTGTCGCCGCTAGGCAGGCTCAGATTGGGCGCGACGGGCGTTTCGCCTGCATTGCGCTTCTGGCGCGTGCTGCCGTCGTTCTTGTCGCCAACCTCGCCCGGCTTCCAGCAGAACTGCATCGCGGTGCCGATGGGTCCCTTGTAGCACTCCTGCCCATCCTGCTTGACGCAGGCGGTCTGGCCGTCGCCAAGGTCTTTGCACACCTGCGGGTCTTGCGTGTTGATCGGCGGCGCGGCGACTGCGCAGCCCTTGCCGGTTGGCGTCCAACCCTTAGCAATCTCGATGAATTGGCTTCCGTTGAAGCTCAACGTCTTCCCGCCGTCAGGCGGCGCGAATTCGCATCCGTCGATGCAGCCGACGGTCGCGGTGCCGCTAATGAGGCCGTTTCCGAGCGCGGACTTGTCCAGGCATCGCTGCGGGTTGAAACAGGTCTTGCTGTTGGTGTCCCACACGGTGCCACTCGGACACGCGCCGAACGGATAGTCGCCGTGCAACGCCGTCGGGCACGCCTTCGACGTGCAACCATTCGCCCCTTCAACAATGAAGTCGTGCACGCATCGGCCCATACCGGCCAGCTCGGTTTGCGACGCCGTGCACCGATAGAGGCCTTGCGGCACAGTCGCGTCGCTACAGGTGTTAGCGCCGAAGGTGCCGGCAAAGCCAGTGGCAGCCCAGAACGCCTGCGTTCTGGCCATGTCGGCGACGCAGTGCTGATAGGCCTGATCGCGCGGGACGGTGGCTTGCGCACGCGTCGTGGTCGGCACAAGCGATGCGACGAGAATCGCGAGAACGAACCATAGCGCGCGCATCAGATGGCCTCGTAGGCGAGCCAGACGGCGCCGAGCACTGCAACGATGACGAAGTACCCCATTACTCCCTCCTTGAGAGAGAAGGGCCGCGCGTGGCGGCCCTCCCTCCCCTGCTCTGCACGGTGTCGATCAGCGGGCCTTCTTGACGTAGGCCCACAGCAGCAGCACGCCGACGATGGCGGCGAGGATCACGAGGATGCCGCTCACCTTGTCCTTGGCGTTGGTCACTTCGGCGGTGATCGCGGCGCCCACGTCCGATGCCTGGGCGAAGGCAGCGGCCGAGTAGAACGACGCGGTAACCAGCGCGGCGGCGCCGGCGATCTTGTTGCGCAGGCTGCGGGCCTTGTCGCGGGCACGCAGGGCGAGGGACTGAGCGTTGTTGCGGTTCATGGTTTTCTCCTGAGGGTTTTGGTTGATGCCACTACGACTGCGCGGCGCGCCTGTAGAGGCGGAAGCACAGCCCGACGGTCCAGCACAGGACGATGGCGAGCGCCACCTGCGTGCCTTCGGCAAGTGAGAGCGGCGGCAGCACTTGCTCGGGTTTCTCCACCCAGATGGGCACCGTGCAGGTGCCGTCGAGCTCTATGTGCTCGGCGGCGCAGGCTTGGACCAGCACGGTGCTCATGAGGGTTAGCCGGCCTTCGCGAGCGCGGGCTTGGCTTCGATGCGGGTGAGCTTCGGCTTGCGCGCGAGCTTGAAATCGCCGAAGTCGCCAACGCTGACGTTGGCTTCCAGATCCAGCTCGTACTCACCGACCGGGTACGGCGGTTCCTTGCCCAGGTCGAGGCGCACGCGGTTGCGGAAGAACGCGTTCTCCGCAGTGGCTTCCTGCGTGCGGATGGTTCCGGAGCGGTCGCCCTTGCTCCACTGCTTTTCGTCGACGTGCGTGTTCGTGATGGTGATCTTCATGGCTATGCGGCCTCTTGGGATGGGATGGTTTGAAGTTGGGCGCGTACGAGCGCCGGGAGGTCGCCGACCACGTTTTTCATTCGTCCCGGGCGACCATCGCGGACGACGTGTTCCATGAGGAATTCCACGGCGTCATCGCCGAGGGCATCCATGACGAGATTCAGCGCGGTTCCGGCTTGATTGCGCAGGAAACGCACCATGGCCTTCGCGCTGGCGTTGACCATCTGTTCCTTGGTCAACAGGCGTTCTGCTTCGCCGACGACATACGCGGCGAGCATCGGATACGAACCGGCGAAGTACTTGCCGGGGTTGCGCAACACGTCGTTGGGCAGGTCGATGCGCTTGGCGTACAGGCGCAACTCGCAGCGCGTGTGCCCGCTTTCGGGATCGCCCAGCTGTTTGCCCTTCTCGTAGATGTTCAACTGCTTGTGGCCGCGCTGGCCGACGTAGAAGGAACAACCCTTGTTGCTGCCGCAGTCATCGACGTACTGCGCTTGCGGGGGACGGCCGTTCATGACGAACTCGCCTCGGTCGTAGAGATCGCGAAAGGTCTGGAGATTGAAGGTCTCGCCCGTGAGGTCATCGATCGCGATGTCCACGTGGCTGATGCGTGCGTCGAGGTCGTCGAGCACGTTTGCGACTTGCGGCCAGCTGCGCACGTGCTGGCAGCCTTGGCCGGACAGGCTGATGCAGACCTTGCCGTCGTCGTCCAGGCCGACCTTTCCGCAGACCGATCCGGTCTCATCGACCATCGTTGCGGAGCGCGGGTAGAAGTTGAAAACGCGGTCTTGAATCGGACCAACGACGATGGCGCTGCCCGTGCCGAACACGTAGCGGACCAGATCGCCCAGCGGCATCTTGCGGGTCAGCTTTTTCGCCTTCTCGCTATCGATGACCACGACGCAGAAGTCGATGATCGGGGCCGTGAGGGTGGACTTTTGGCCCGTGTTACTACCCGGGCCAACCGCGCTGTTGGCTGCCTGCGCTGGTGAAAAGGCCGCGCTCATGAGGTCACCGCCTGACGCAGCTGGTCGGCGTCGAGCAGTTCGGCGACGGCGGCGTGGTGGATTTCGAGCCAGAACCCGGCGTCGAGCGCGCCGGGGAACAGGTCGGGCTGGCGGATCTGCTGGTCGCAGATGTCGAGCGCGAGGCGTGCGCCGCGTTCGGCGTCGGTGGGGCGGCTCATGCAACATCCTCGCGTGCGAGAATTCCGCCTTCGGCGAGGGGCCCAGTGGAGGGGCTGCGATGGACCAACGTCACCGCATCAACATGACAAGCAGAGAGTTCTTCTGGACGGCAGGCTCTATCCTGCTTCTCGGTGTCCTCACCGGCTGGGGCTTGTTCTCCACGCCCGGACTTGGGGAGGACTTGGTGGTCAACACCGGTAACGTTGCTGATTGGCTTGCAGCGACTGGCACGTGGGTGATCGGCTTCGGCGCATGGAAATACGCGCGCGCGAACCATGAGCACACGGTCGCTTTGGCGCGTGACGCGAGAATTAAGGAGCTGCGGGGTACCGCGTCCGGGCTCCACGTGCTCATCACGATCGTCAGTCGGGCACACGTTCCGAAGCTCAGCTTCGAAGCACTTGACGAAACGCGACAACAGTTCGGTTTGGACTTCAAGTCCGATATGCTCGTCACGGCTTTGGAACGAAGCCTGCACGACCTGCGTTTGATCAACTGGCTGGGACCAGAACGCGCGCTCCTTAGCGCCGAGACGCTGGCCAGGTTCACGCGTTCCGAATTTCAGTGTTCGAGCTTCGAAATGCGTGCTGTAGATGCGCTGAAGGACATCGAAAAGGGCGAACACTTCGAACTGGAAAGCGGCACAGTCAAAGCGCTTCGAACTAGCGCGGAGAAGATCGCCACGACACTGAAGCCCGTTGCGGATTTTCTTCGTCGGGAACGCACGCGCGTTAACAAGGAACTTGAAGCCTTGGAGAAGCGCGTCAGCGCGAAGGCGCTCTCCTAGCATCGCTCGGATAATCGGAGACGTGTGCATGCTCATGCCCTTCCCTCACGCTCAAGGAACGCGGTCTCGCGGCGTGCCTGGGCGGTGCGCGTGTGCGGTCCGAGCAGCAGCGCGAACGTCGCGCCGAATCCGATGAGTGCGCCGAAGGCGGCGCCAACCGCGAGGACCAGCAGTGGGTCCGTCGTCCAAAGCAGGATCTTGTAAGCGTCCATGTCCCCTCCCCTCGAGGGCCGGGGAGACCGGCGTCAGGGGGGACGCCGGGGGCCTCTCCCCGGCGGGCGGCCCTTGCAAAGGCGTCTATAGATGCCTTTACATGGCGCGAGTAAAGTGATCCGTAGACCAACTGTCAAGGGAAATATAGATGGACGCTGTAAATAAATTGCTTGACACGGCGCGCGTAGCCTGCTCTCTCCCGTCCGACGTGGCTTTGGCAGAAAAGCTCGGCGTCTCGCGTCAGTTGGTTTCCCAGTGGCGCAAGGGCGCAAATCCCATGTCGGATGAGCGAATCGCGCAGATCGCGCATATGGCCCGCGAAGATGGCGGGCGCTGGCTGCTGCTAATCCATGCCGAACGTGCGAGCGGCGCGGCCGCGAAGGACTGGGCTGCACTCGTCCGTAAGTTCGGGGCAGCGGCGGCAGTGGCGTGCGTCGCCGTGATGCCCCTTCTTTCGCAGGCCACTTCGGCAGCAATGCATATTATGTAAATCAGGAGGCAGTTGCGGTCGCGGCGCTTTCCTACCTGATCCTGCGGGTTACGGATGGCGGCTGCGAGGCCGCCATCTCGTTTCTGACGACGGCCAACGAATGACGATCGATCGTCTGCGCGGTCTGATGTGACGCGACAAGATGGAACTACGCGCTTCACGCCGCAAGGCTGAAGAGGCCAAGCAACCGGCGACCCTGCTCCATGAAGCGTTGTGGCTGCGTAGCCCGCGTCAAACCCTCAGGAGAGGTCCATCTCTATCCAGAGCCCCGGTGTCTGACTGCGGCGCAGCGCCTTGATCGCACCGGAAGGCACGCGGAATGGTGCTCGCGCGCCGCCTTTCTGTTGCGGCCATGGATCGTCCGCGCGCAACACCCGCTTGCCAGCGCGCAGCGACAGCGCATCGAGGATCGGCTTGAACGGCATCGCGCCCCACTTCACGTTCTTCGCGTCCTTCTGGTTGGTGGGTATGAACGCGCTCAGGTCCGGGTCGGTCATGAGTTCAAGGCCCTTCCCTTCCAGTGTCGCGTTCTCGCTGCCGTGGTGCCCCACTTTCAGCATTACCGTCCGCGCGAGCAGTTCCGGGCCGGTGACGGTGACGTCGTCCACCTTCCACGCCAGGTCCTGCCAGCTCAACCAGCTCCCGACCTGGGCATCGGCGGTGAAAAGCATTACGCGGCCGGTGTCGACGAATTCGAAAGCCAGTACCAGGCTGGAATTGTTCGTGCGATCGTCCAGCTGGATGGCCAGCTCGGCGCCGCTTCCCAGCCAGTCGGCGTCGATGCGACGCTCGGGCCTGTCGAGGTAGTGGTCCACCAGCAGGCCATGCACGCGACGCGCGTTCTCGTCGCCCGGGTCCACCGTGCCGCCGAGCATCGAAGTGAGGTCCCATCCCATGCTGGGATCGAAGGGCAGCGCTTCCTCCGCACCGTCGGCGAACTCCGGGCCAACCGCTGCGGCGAGTGCGTCCGCGCGCGCGAGCGCAGCACCGAGCCCGTACATCTCGCTCTTGCGCGTGCGGATCGAGATGAAGGATTCGTCGCGCGGCGGGCCCAGCACGTAGATTCGCAGGTTTGGCAGGCCGGGAATGACGAGCGGACGCGAGGAAGGTTCCAGATAGCGCACGTGCTTGTCGTTCAATGCCTGCAGTGCATCTCGCGCCGCGCGCACCTTCTCGCCCTTCGCGCCGAAATGGAAGCCCATCAGGCTACCGATGCCATCGCGCACTGCCTTCAGGGACGACGCTTCCACGCCGTCCAGGCGCATCTGCACGCCCTGCAATGCCGACAGCGCAGCGCCCTTGAACCGGTCGAACGCCTGCGCCTGCGCGTCCTGCGGGTTCTCGGTCCACCCCAGCCATACCTCGCCTACCTCGAAACCGGCGAACGCCTCGCGTGCGGTGAGGAAGCCGGAGATGTGGTCCCAATGCTCGTGCGTCCCCACGACGACATCCAGCCGGTCGGTTTCCGAGGCGATGTCGGCGACGATCGCGTCGATGGTCTCGGCGCCGCCGCTGATCGAGGTATGGATGCCGCAGTCGATGAGCATCCAGAAGTCGTCGCCGCCCTCCTTCTGGAACCGCAGCAGGTGACAGTCGCCGATGCCCTGGCAGTAGAAGCGGATCGTCGCGCGCGAGGGCGCCGTACCCGGCGTCGTCTTCTTCCTAGACATGCCACGTTCTCCGGTCGGCATGGATCATGGCGAAAGGCTCGTCCTGGTCGGTGCCGAAATACAGGGCGCGCAGCGGCGAAGCGTGAGCCGTGGCCATCATGCGTTGCCGGGCCTGCCGGGATGCGCTCGTGCTGTTCTTGATGATGCTGTACCGGATCTCGCGTTTTCCCTGGCGCGGATCCAGGATCAACGTCGCGCCACCGCGGAACCAGCTGACGAAGCCCTTCGACGGATCCTTGGGATCGATCCACAGCGGCTGGCGCTGCGCGATGACGGCGACGATCTCGGTAAGGAACGTTCCATCCGGCGTGAGGCGTCTGGCGAGGCGGATGTTGTGCACCTCGAAGGTGGTTGCGCCCTTCTTCGGCGTGGACATCACGGTGCCGTCGCCCCGGTAGCGCGGCAGGTCCGGGGCCAGCCCGAACTCGCACAGCACCTCCGGATGCGCGCGGAAGACCCGTGAAAGCGCCTTCCACATGGCCCATCGGTTCTTGCGACTCAGTTCGAATATCTCGCTGCGATTGAGCACGCGGTCCCACGGAATAGATATCGCGTTCATCACCTCGTCGAGCCACTCGGGTCGCGGTTCGTCGAACGTGCCCCACGCCAGGGTTTCCTCGGACATCGTGCGCACGTCCCGCGGCAGGATGCCGCGCTTTGCGAATGCTTCCATGATCGCGGTCCGGTATCCGTAGCGATCCTCGGCGGCGAGATCGCGGTCGGCCGTGATGATGGCGCGCAGGAACTCACCGAAGGTGATGTCCACCGGCGGGCAGTAGTCGAGGGCACGAATGCACATCTGCAGGAAATAGGCCGCCGTTTCGCAGGTTTCGGCCGCCAGGCGCGCCACCAGGTCGGGATGCAGAGCGCCGGTGGGCAGCTCGCCCGAGCCGGAGGTCGCGATGCGGATCATGTCGGCGGTGCGCCGAGCGACGACGTTGATGAAAGCGTCGTACACCGCATGGACGAGGATGGATCCGCGCGCGTGCGGTTCCAGCGTGTTGTCGTAGTCGAGCTTGGCTACATCGGGGCCGACGTAGTCGCGCAACGGTCCGCGACGGCTCGCCCCTTCGCCGAACTCCCGCGCCAGTCCTCCCAGAAGCTTCGCCGCGGTGAGATCGCCGCGCGCCTGTGCGATTTCGAAACGCACCAGATCAGTGAGCGTGAAGTGCTGGAACAGCGCGACGATGTCCGCAAACGCTTCATGGAAGGCCACGACATCTGCGTTCGAGGCTTCCTCGAAACGACGATGCAAGCCGTCCAGGAGCGCGTGGGTCATCTCGTGGACGATGATGTCGCTGGACAGGCAGGTGAACACCATCGATCCGGGCGCGACGCTGTCGCCGCGACTGGAGCGCGACGGGAAGTAGCCGAACATCAATGCGCGCTTGGAAGGACTGTAGTACGCGTTGTCGTCGCGAAGCGCGTGCGGGTAGATGCGAAGGCGTCGCGTCTCCTTGTCATCGGAGGGCGCCCACAGCGCGGGACGGCCCAGTGCACGTTCGAAATGGCCAATGGTCGTCATCGCCACGGCGTAGACCATCTGCTGGTGGAACTGCGGATTGCCCTCCGACGGCGCCAGGCCATCCTGTGCGAGCAGGTAGGGATGATTGAGATCGACCGGGTCGTAGACCTTGCCCGATGCCGGGTCCACATCGATGATTTCGAGGTATTCGCCGACCGGCCCCGGCATCAACGCGTCGCGTTCCGGCGCATCGTCCCAGGGGACCGACAGCACGGTTTCCCGGACGCTGCTGGATGCGAGGCGCCGGCCCAGGCTTGGATCGAGTGCATACACGCGCAGCCTTCTGCGGGGCGGCGGTTGCAACCTTGCGCTGCGCTTGATCGGACGCCGACGTGAGGGTGCGGCCCGATCCGCTCCCGCGGACGCGCCCAGCAGCCGTTCGAGCATCGTCTTGAGCGTGCGTGATGGCCGGCCAGATTCCAGCACCGCTTGCAGGTAGCGGCTGCGCGCCTCGGGTGGAATCGCCTCGACGGGACGTTCGGGATCGTCGATGGCGTCGTCGACCAAACGGACCCGCTGTGCCATCTGCGTCAGTTCGAGGGCGAGCATCTGGGCTACCGCTGGCGGCAGTTGCGGAGCCAGGCTCACGCCACCCTGCCCGAACAGGACGTTGATCCACGGCCACGATGCCTTGGCAGGCGGAAGGCGGCTCAACTTGTCGGCGGCCAGCGGCACGATGTCCAGGGCGAGCTGCGCCCGCAACACCCCCTGCCCGATCGTCTCCCGCACACGTGCCGGCGTCATCTGCGGCGTGATTTTCGCGGCCGATTCGAACAGTGCGTGTCGCACGGCTTCCACGCGCATCCAGGCTTCCGGGTAGCGCTCCACGGCGTCGCGATGTTCGGCAAGCCACAGTGCGGCCGCGGCGGCAATCTGCGGCGTCGCCGACGAGGTGCCCGCGCCATCCATGCAGACCATCGCGCTGCAGCCCAGCGTCGCCCAAGGCATGTTGGGCGTGAAGGCGCCTAGCGCGGTCGCCATCTTTTCAGACGGACCGAAGTTGCCCTGCATCGTGCCGAAGTCCAGATCGGCGTAGGGACGGCCATCGGCCATGAGGCCGCAGGCGGAGAGCACGCGCCGGAATCGCGCCGGGAAGACGGTGGTCTTGGGCGTGGGCAGGTTGGCGAAGTTGTTACCGGCCGCCGTCACCATCACCAGACCGTTGTCGTACGCCAGATTCACCGCATCGGCCAGCGCTTGTGAAGACACGCCTCCCATGCTCATCGACAGCACATCCGCACCATGCGAACGGGCGTAGTCGATCCCCTGCACCATCGTGCCGACGGTGAAACGCACCACCCAGTCCGCGATACGGATCGGCAGGATTTCCACGTCCGGGGCACCGCCGATCTCGCCGGCGAAGCCGGCCCACTGCGGCGGCGGATTCGCCAGCGATGCGCCCGCGAGCAACGCCAGCGTGGCGGTGCCGTGGCCCCTGTTGCGCTTCCACTCCATCCCCGCTGGCGTCTGGTCGCTCGCGTCATTGGGCGGATTGCCTTCGACGAAGTTGCGCTGAAGGTTCTCCAGGAGCCCGCGCGGGCGCGTGACGTGATCTGGATCGAAGCCGGTGTCCAGGTGGGCGACGCGTATCTTCCGCTGCTTCACACCCACACGCGTGCGCGCCGACCGCAGGCCGGAATACTCGCCTTCCAGATGCCACGCCATGCCCGGACCGATCGCCCGCCGCCCCTGCGAAGTCTGTGGTTCGAACGTGCATGGATCCCGCGCCGCAACCGCAGTCTGCGCCTCGCCTTCGTGCGCTTGGTAGAGCCATTGCTGCTCGATGTCGGGCTCGACGGCTTCCAGATCCGCGCCGGCCGCGGCCGCGAGCGGCCCTCCGCCGGAGACCAGCGCGTACGCCGCATCCCACGGATGCTCGTGCGCGTCAGCGTGTTCCACGCGTAACCACGTCGACACGCCGGCCGCGCCGCCCGCGAGTGGAAGGCCGGCCTCATCGCGCGCGGGCACGGTGAGGATCGGGGTGGCCGTCATGCCCTCGACGGCCGACAACGCGGAAACCGGCGCCTGCCCGTCTCCCCGAACCTTGATCAGCAATGCGTTCTGGCTAGCCATGTCCGTCGCCCTGAGGAGAGCCGATACCGTGACAGGAGGACTTGGCGGGTACGGCCGCGGATGACGCGGACGCCGCCCCGTGCGTTGGGGCGCGATGCTGCGATGCGTGGACCGGCGATCGCATGAGCCAGGCTCCTGCCAGCTGGACGAGCGTGCGTACACCAATTGCGCACGGCTCCGACGCGAGTGGGAACGCGGCGCTCCGGAGCGACCGGCCATGCCATCGGCGCGAGCGCCCCATGGAGGCCTCGCGTCTTGCCGGGCCGGCTCCGCTGGCCTGATTCGCCAGGGGCGCCTGTTCACTCGCCAGGAGCCCGCCGGAGCGCGCGATGGACGAAAGTGGCCACGAAGTAGGCGCAGATGAAGAAGGCGGGCAACGGCACGATCGACGAGACCAAGGCGAGGGGCAAGGCGGCCGAACGCGAAGGCATGCCGTAACCACCGGAAACAACGCCGGCATCGGCCGCCGACACAACGCAACGACAGCGGCCATCAGGCATACACGGGGGCATTCGTGCTTTGCCGCTCGCGCAGGCTGGCGAGCATCGCCCGCTCCGACAGCCCGTCAGCCCACGCGGGCCGAAGCTGGAAGTGCGGCTCGTCGACGATGGAGGTCCAGTTGCCGCCCCATTCCAGGCCGAGATCCATGCCAAGCGCGCCGACGGCCTTGTACTTGTCGGATCCGGTCAGGTAACGGCTGCCTTCGAACACGCCCACGTCGAAAGCGATTCCGAAGTTGTGGTTGGAGTACCCGCCCTTCGCATTGGTGACGCGTGGGCCCGGCGTCGTTCGCCCCTGGGCGTACAACGCGTCTTGTTCCTCGTATGACCGCAGACCGCTGATGATCTTGATCTTGATGCCTGCAAGCGCGGCTTTCTGGACCAGCGCTCTGGCCATCGGCCGCACTTCGGGCAGCAGGGTCGAGATGGCCTTCTCGCTGCGCGCATCGACCGCTTCTATCGCGCGAGCCGGCGGCAGGTTGTCGATCCGCTTCTTGACCAGACGTGCGTAGAGGGCGCCCCAGGTTTCCGGGCCGGCCTTTCCATCCACGTGGATACCCAACTCGTCCTGGATGGCGGCAATCATCTCTTCGATGCGCATGTCGTTCCTCCGGTATCGGGCGCCAGAGAATCCGGGGCCCAGGTTCAATCGTCGTTCGCCACGTCCTGCTCGCAGCGCTCGTCGACGGGCCCGACGGGTTGGGACGTCGCCGTCCGGCGCGGCGCCGATTGCATGGCCAGGAACCGGTACAGGAACTGGCTGAAGCGCACGCCCCAGATCCTGTTGTGGCTGCTGATGATTCCCGGATCGACGCTGACGATGTAGTACGGGTTGTGCCGCTGCGCCTGGTTTCGCATCGGTTCCCTTCGGCTGAGTTCCATTCCGCCCAGCGACCAGGTGTCGTGCGTGCCCGCCTGATACGCCTCCCAGGCGGACCGGTATTGCGCGAACAGCGTCATCTGCAGAGGTTCGTCCGGGTTGTCGGACGCTGGCTGTACGAGATTGAGATCGTGCGTGATGAACGGCGCGTAGTGCCCGATCGCCGTGCGGTTCGCACGGCGCTGCTCGTCGGAGGTGTGGCTCTGGAATAGCGTTCCCAACGTGCGTCCCAGCGGAAACGCCTTGCTGGTCGCGGTGTCGTTGCGCGAGGTGAACGCCACGAGGATCGGCCGCTGCGTCTGCGTGTGGCACATCCCGTCGGCTCGACGGTGCAACGCTGCGAAGCGCTCGGCTTCGAACGCGGGATTGACGAGAACGATCAGGTCCGCGGACCTGCGCGCGATGCTGCGGTTCGCAAGGAACACGGTGTCGAACATCAGACTCTGCTGGACCGCGGTGTAGACCAGCGCGCCGCCGAAGCTGTGACCGACGACGACCATCCGGCTTTCGTCGTCGGGCGCCGCGACCTTCTTCAACTTGGCCAGCACTTCCATCGCACCATCCGTGCCGACGCGGTGCGCGCGGTTCTTGCGCGTCCAGAACGACATTTCCTTGAACGGTTCCATGGATGCCGACAGTCCACGCCAGCCCAGATAAACACCGATCACGTGCCGGTCCGCACAGGCGCTCGCCGCGCAGGCTTTCTCGTCCTCGACCGCGATGCGCTGCAACAGATGGGTGAAGTCGACCACATTCGGGTCCGCTGCCGACGCGTTGTGCTTCCAGCCGTGCGCGAACACCACCAGCAGCAGCGGATGCGCCGCCGCCTCCCGGCGAATCCGCTTCATCACGTCCTCGAGCAGTTCGGGGTGCTGCAGCGCGCCCTGATCGTCGAACTCGACGAACGCCAGACGCACCGGATGGGTCGGAACGTCGATGTCGCCAGCGGGCTGGAGCCGTTGCCACACATCCGTCGGGCAACTGCCCGCCGCACCTGCGCATTCGGCACCCGTCGGCGCCCCGCGAGTCCGGTAGGCGGTACTCGGCGTGCAGGCGCAAAGCAGACCGACAAACAGGACGACGAAGCCGACGAAGCGACCTGAACGCTCACGCGAGATCACGACACGATCTCGGCCGCAGCGTCGACCTGCACCGGGCATGCCTGTTCTTCGGAGCGATCGATCCGCACGTTCTGCGGCAGGTTCGACGGGCGGTAGTTTCCGCCGGCCTGTCGCACCATCACCGACGGATGCACCCAGGCGTCCGGGGGCATGAAGCGTCGTCGACCCAGATTGATCCGCAACCGCCGGCGGAAACCGCGCCGCGGATCGCGAAACCACTTCGGGAAGATTTCCGCCAGCCACCACAGGCCGCGCAGGGACACGTGCTGCATGGCCAGCGGATCGGGTGGAACGGGCCCGCCAGGAAGATGCGTCGAAGGCAGCCAGTGACGCTGTTGGCCCGGGTCAACGCACAGTCCCGCCGCGTGCGCGTGGCAGACCATCCACTGCAGCGCCAGTTGCGCCAGGCCGCTGTGGGCCTCGGCATACGAGCCGCCAACGTCGGAGTGCACGCCGGCGAACCAGGTTTCCAGTACATCCTGACCCGGCGCCGCATTGCCCCAGCGGTTGGTGCGGTAGAACGCACGCCGTTCGTCGATCGCGACCGCATGGCGCACTCGCGCGACGCCGGGATTCTCGCGGGTGTACGGCAGCACTTTCGGATCCCACACCCAACCGATGGAACTGACCGTGTCCCACAATCCCAGGAAATGCACCGGGCACTCGCGCGCGAACGTCGCCTTGAATCCGTGCACCACTTCCTGCCTGCGTTCCTTGCGGAAGATGTCCACGGCGTACGGGATCAGATCGCACAGCTCCGGTCGCAGCAGGCCACACTTGTGCAGCATGCCGGCAAGCGCACGCGCGGCGTACGCGCCGCGACTGAAACCGAACAACCAGACACGGTCGCCCGGCCGGTAATTACGCTGGAGGAACGCGTACGCCTCGGCGAGCGTGGTGGCAAGGCCGAAGCCAACGACGAGCCCCATGACGCGCGTGACCCACTTGCTCGCGCGCGTCCACGCGCCTGCCGCGCTGAAAGTGCCCACTCCCGGGTCGTAGTACACGATCTGCCGGTGCGGATCGTGCTCGAGCATCGAGTAGAGCTTGATGACATTGGTGATGTTCGCGCCGTAGGCATTGCCGGTGCCGTCCAGGCAAACGACCAGATTGCGTCCGTCAGGGACTGTCGAGGCCTGGTTCATGCTGCCGCCTTCCATCGCGGTCCGATCCGCCACCTGACCGTTGCTACGCGCTGGCCTTTACAGAGCGGCCAGGGCTTGGAAACCGTCCGTCGCCATCATGCGCATCACGCTCTCGCCGCTCGATGCGATGTCGGCCAGCCAACTCACGCGGCCATCGAATCGTGGGCGAACTCCGCCGAGGTTCCACCAGGCGGCCCTTGACTCGATGGCCCGGTCCGGCGCTGTCCGGTTCGGCAGGCCGGCTGCGTTGGCCACAATCGGCGCCGACTCCCCGCAGGCGCCATCGGAATTCACGGTCGCGTGCGTGCCGCAACGTCGGGGATCTTCGATTCGTCAGGCAGATGCTTCTTCGCTTGATCCAGTCGAGCCTGACGAGAGCGGTTGGGAGTTCAAATGGCCAAGGTCAAAGGTCGGAGCACCGCAGCGCGGGCTCGCCCAGGCAGGGGCACCCCACTCCACCAGGCGGACGAGCGTCACGCGCCAGCTTCGCTGGTGAAGCTGCCCTCCCCCGTGCGTTGGTCGCTGGTCCAACCCATGGCCTATGCATTGGCCAGATCCAGTGTGTCGATCGGCGCATTCGCACAACTCATCACCGTCGTCACCGAGCCGTTGCGTCGTCTCGACGAACTGCATCGATTGGCCGAGCGTGCATTGAGCGGCGATCCATTCGCTGCCACGCACTTCATTTGTCGACTGGACGGCTGGACGGAGGCCGCCAGAGCAGTCGCGGCCCGGCTGCCTGCGCCTTCGCCGTCGCAGGCCGAGTCGGATCACTGCGAGTGCTCGGCGCCGGGCGCAAGCGAATGGGCAGCCTCGGTGCCCGACCGCGCCGGAGACTCGCTGCTGGATGAGCGGGGAGTGACAGCGCTCCTGCTCGCTACTGCACGCTTGTATTGCACATGCGAAGGCGAGCGACGCGCACAGGCGCTGGACACGCTGATGCAGGTTGCGATCGAGGCGACGCTGCCCAACGACCTGGTGGAAGCAGCCCGCGGCGGCGGCGGCGATGCGATGCTGCCTGTGCTCGCGCGATGGCTGTCAGCACAGCGAGCATTCTCCGGTGAGGACATGCCGGCGATGCGCACCCTGTCGGCACCGGGGGCTCCGGGACTTCCAGCGCTTCCGGGCATGCCCGACCTGCCAGAGCTGCCCACGCCCAAGCTGGATCTGTTCCCCAAACCGGCGATCGACGAGATCCTGGGAAAACTGAAGAACCCCAAGCGACCCGACGACGAGTACTGGGACCCGCCCTTCATCGTCCATCGCGACTACCACTATGTGGACTACCACGGACTTCCCTTCTTCCGATGCGTGCGGGAAGTGCAGGACAGGATTCGCGCGCGTGCCAACCTCAAGCCACCGCCGCGCCCGATCATGCCGGTCTGGTCGAGCGGCATCGCACGAATCATTGCCGCGGGCCCGTGCGCCGGCGCGCGGATCGAGATCGTAGGCTCCGGCCTGGCCGTCCCGGGTGCCGTGCTGCTCGTGCCTTTCGCCGACGGCTGCCGGGCGGTGTCGCCCACGACCTGGACCGACACGAGTGTCGTGTTCACCCTGCCGGCAGGGGCCATCAGCGGCCCCGTGGGATTCGGAAACGGCCCGTATATTGCCGCCTACGACGCCTGGGCAGCCGAACAGAATCGCCTGGCTGACGAGATCGAGGCGATGTGGTGCCTGCCTCCCGATCTGCCGACGGTGCCGCCATTCCGCGAGTGCCCGCCCGACATCGGCGTCAATCGCCTGACGGCGGGCTCGGCTGTCATCGATGCTTTCACGGCCAACGGCGAAGCGAACCCGGTGATCGAAACCGGGCAATCGGCCACGCTCGCGTGGGCGGTTCGCAACGCCACCCACGTGCGTATCGCGCGCATCAGCGCCGCTGGGCCCTTGATCTCAGGGTCGACCAGCGCTGTGGTTTCGCCGATGGGCTCACTCCCGCTCGGCCCCTTGCACTTGGACAATCCCACCCAGTGCGTGTATCGCCTCTCCGCGACAGGGCCGTGCGGCACGGTGTTCCGCGACGTCGCCATCCACGTGAGCAAGCGCCCCGGCTTGTCTGTTCACAGCGTCGAGGTCACGCAAGGCATCCAGACCATCGCTCACACCGTGAAACTGGTGGCCAACAAGCCCACCGTCGTGCGCGTGCGAGTCCTGCATGGCCTGGCGGGTTTCGCAGGGAGCGTGGTCGGCAACGTGACCGGCCGCATCCGCGTGCGATACCAGGGCGGCGGCGGCTCGCCCTGGATCGATGCGGCAAACGGTTCGAGTCCAATGGCGGCGACGCCGGGTGCTTCCATCAACGTGCCGTTCAACCCAGTGCGCTTCAACACCGACGACACGTTGAACTTCCTCATCCCTCCCAACCACTGCGTCATCCCTTGCCGGTTCGAGATTGAGGTACGCGTGACCGGGTTCGGGGCCGTCGGTGTCTTTGCAGGCTTCGACCAGGCGGTCTCGCACCTCACCGGGACATACCAGTTCGAGCCACGGCGCATCCTGCAGGTGCGCTATGGCCTGGTGAACTGGAACAGCACGGGCACCCCCACGGTCGCACAGTGCACCGCTGCCATCGACGGCGCGGTGCCGTACCTGCCGACTCCCACCATCAATCACGCCGCCCTGGCCCGCCCGGTTGTTGTGGGGCCCACGACGACCGGATCCCTGGGAGCTCAGCGCCATGAACTGGCCTTCGATCTGTACCAGGATCGCAACTGCGACCTCCTTGAATGGTTCGACGAGTTGCTGGGCAATGCATGCCCCATGGACGACGACGTGATCTGGGCCTACATGATCGGCGCGTTCGTGGGGGGCGATGCCGCCAACATTCCCTCCAACACGCTGATCTCCGACACAAGCGTGGTCACGTTCGCGCACGAGATGGGCCACTGCCTGGATCAACGTCACGTCAACACCTGCGGCGCAGCGGGTGGTGACGACGCGGCAGGCTGGAACAACGGCTTGCTCGCCGACGTACCGTTCAACTATCTGACCAATACCGTGGTGCAGGATGCGGGCCACAACGCGTTTGAACTGATGAGTTACTGCTCACCCCTCTGGCCCAGTCCACGCAGGTGGGACCAGATGTGGAACTTCGTGGGCACATAAGGAGGCGATATGGACACCGAATTCCTTGTCGTCCGCGGCCGCACCGACCGTGCCGGACAGTTCCAGCTGCGGCGGGCGTACTCGACGCGCACCCTGCGCCATTGGCCCGAAGCCACACAACCCCGCGCGTGGATGGAGTTGCTCGACGCCCAGGAGCGCGTGCTTCATCGCGAGGCGGCCGAACTTCGGCTGCACCATCGATGCGCGCCTTTGGACGTGCCCTACTTCGACGTGTTGGGCGCCATCCAACTTCGCCCCGATGCGGCCGATGTTCGCCTGGTGATCGACGGCCAGCCCGTTTGGTCGCGCCGGGTCGCAGACGCGCCCACGGTGAAGGTTCGGGTGAAGGTCAGTCCGCGACTGCGCCAGGTCGAGGCCCGCATCGACTACAGCGCCCCCGGCGAAGGCGCCTGGATCTCAGTGGTGTACCAGTGGGGACGCCAGCGCTTCCGCGTGCTGTACGACGCGGCGCCGGTCAGGGACCTGACGTTATCGTTGGAGGGACTTCCCGGCGGGACTGAATGCCGCGTCGTGGTGAGCTACAGCAACGGCGTGCGTACTGCGCAGTCCGCGTCGCAGGCGTTCGCCCTGCCCCGACTGGCGCCGAGCCTGGCGATCGTGTCGCCGGCGGCCAGGCAGACGCTGCTGGCGGACAGTCCGGTCATGCTCAAGGCGAACCTGGTCGATGACGAAAGCGCGGAGCCTGCCGGCAACGACGACATCGTATGGTCAGTCGATGGCGACGAGGTGGCGCGCGGCCTCTTCACCTCCATCGACGGTCTGGCGCCCGGCCGCCACGACATCGTGGCCGAGTACCGCGCGCGACCGGGAGCTCGCGCCAATGTCCAGGTGCGCGTGCGGGCTGCCAATGTCGCGAGCGCGCGGCACTGGGACGAATGGGATTTCGTCAGTGGGAACAACTAGGCCGGTCGGACGTCCGCTGTCGGCTGGAAGCGGACGTTCGCCAGCGCCCGTCCGGCGTTCCGCATGCCACGCATCGCCGACCATGATCACAGGCCATGGCATGAAGCGGGCGCCTGCCGACGCCCTCCTGCATCAATTCAATTGCAGCATCACCACCGACCTTGGCGGGAGCTGGACCTGGAGCAAACCTCCGTCCAGTCGCGCGCCGGTGAACGCCACCGGCTTGACCTCATCCGGCCTGTCAAAGCTGTTGTGCGCGGTGATCGAAGGCGCGGTCAACACGCGGCCGGAGACTGACTTCGCATCAAGGCCGCCAATCCCAGCGCTCACGCGCGCCGGTTTGTCCGGATGCAGGTTCGTCAGGGCCACGTAGACCTTGCCGTCCTTGCCCCGCACGGCCGATCCATGCACGGCCGGTATCGATGTCTCGCCCAGGCGGTACATCGGAGCCTTCAGCTCCAGCGGCAATCGGGTCGCGTCCATGTACGGCCTGTACATCTCGAAGACGTGGTAGGTGGGGGTCAGCAGCATCCTCTCGTCACTGGTCAGGATCATTGCCTGGAGCACGTTGACCATCTGCGCGATGTTCGCCATCTTCACCCGGTCCGCGTGGTCGCTGAAGATGTCGAAGTGCAGCGAGGCCACCAATGCGTCACGCAGCGTGTTCTGCTGTTGCAGGAAGCCCGGGTTGACTCCCGGGAGGCCGCCGTACCAGGTGCCCCATTCGTCCACGAACAGCGCGACCTTCTTCTCCGGGTCGTACTTGTCCATGATGTCGATGTGGCGGCGGATCAGCTCGTCGATGCGCAGCGCCTGAGACAGCGTGGCAATCCAGTCGTCCTCGCCGAATTCCACCGACGAACGCCGCGGCGGCCAACCGCCGGGCACGGTGTAGTAATGCAGCGACACCGCGTCGGTGTGGTTGCGCGCCTCGCGCATGAACACCTCCGTCCAGTGGTAGTCGTCCCCATTGGCGCCGGCTGCGATCTTCATGATCTTCTGCCCGGGCGGGCTCTTCACGAAGGTCTGATAGTGGCGATGCAGGTCGGCCGCGTACTCGGCGCGCATGTTGCCGCCGCAACCCCACAGTTCGTTGCCCACCCCGAAGTACGGCACCTGCCATGGCTTCTCGCGCCCGTTCGCGCGGCGTTCCTGCGCCAGCGTCGAGCGGGTGTCGGAGGTCATGTACTCCACCCACTCGGCCATTTCCCGCGGCGTGCCGTTGCCGACGTTGCCGGCCACATAGGCCTGCGTGCCGATCAACTCGGCGAAGTCCATGAACTCGTGCGTGCCAAAGGCGTTGGTCTCTTCGACGCCGCCCCAGTGGTTGTTGACCTTGACCGGACGTTTGGTGCGCGGACCGACGCCTTCGCGCCAGTGGTACTCGTCAGCGAAGCAGCCGCCGGGCCAGCGCACCACCGGCACCTCCAGCTTGCGCAGTGCTGCGACCACGTCGTTGCGGTAGCCCCGGGTGTTGGGAATCCGGGAGTCTTCTCCCACCCATATGCCACCGTAGATGCCGGTCCCCAGGTGCTCGGCGAACTGGCCGAAGATGTTGCGGCTCACGGTCGGCCCGGGCTGGTCGGCGCGCAGCGTGGCATGGACCGTGTTCACCTCCTGCGCCAGTGTGCCGAAGCTCAGCGACAGCATCGCGGCCAGTCCCAGCCAGCGCGGGGCTCGCTTCTGCGGTGCGTTCTTCACCATCGTGCATCCACCTCGCGGTCTGTAGGAACGAACGGCCAGTGCGCAGTCTCGCGAAGCATGCGCAGTCCGGAGACCTGCACGCTCCCACCCCTGCAAGCGGGCATGTCGAAACGCCTTGATTTTCCCCGGCAACCGGCAACCCCGCGCCGAGTATAGACTCCATGCGGACGTCGGGGAGACGGCCACAAAACGACCCGGCGCCCATGCTCGCGACGCCACGTTCCATACACTGCCCACACTGGAGGAAGCAGTGCACTCCGAATTCCGTCCTCGCATCTTCATCTGCATCGCGCTGGCGACCGCGCTGTTGTGGATGGTCGCCGAACCTGCCAACGCATGGAACGATGCGAAGACGTCAATCGCCACGTCTGCCGGGGCCGACGCGCAAGCCGGCTCCACGCCAGGCGGAAATCCGCTCTTCCGCGACAAGTTCACCGCCGATCCCGCTCCGCTCGTCGTAGGAGACCGGCTGTATCTGTACGTCGGCCACGACGAGGCCCAGCGCGACGAGATGTTCAACATGCGCCAATGGCTGCTCTACTCGACGACCGACATGAAGACGTGGACCGATCACGGCTCGATCATGAAAGTCGCCGACTTCAGGTGGGCGAAGGCGGACGCCTGGGCGTCGCAGGCGATCGAGAAGGATGGAAAGTTCTGGTTCTACGCCGCGGTCGAACACGATGCGACCCATCCGGGCAAGGCCATCGCGGTCGCCGTGGCAGACAGGCCGACCGGTCCTTTCGTCGACGCGAAAGGCTCCGCGCTCATCACCAACGACATGACGCCCAAAGGCACGCACAGCTGGGAAGACATCGATCCGACCGTATTCACCGACGATGACGGAACGACCTGGATCGCCTGGGGCAACCGGCAGTGCTACATCGCCAGGCTCAAGCCCAACATGATCGAGATCGACGGCCCGATCACGGAAATCACCCCGCCCCACTTCGAGGAAGGCCCCTGGCTGCACAAGCGCGGCGCGATGTATTACCTGACGTACGCGTCGCTCGACCGTTCCACCCATCGCGACGAGAAGGTGTCCTACGCCACCGCTCCCTCGATCCATGGGCCATGGACCTATCGTGGCGAATTGACAGGTTCGGGCAGGTACAGCTTCACCATCCATCCCGGCATCGCGCAGTTCAAGGGCGAGTGGTACCTGTTCCTGCACAACGCCGCGCTTGCCATCGGCGACCAGAACGGGGCGATCGGGCGCCGCGCGGTCACTGTCGAGCACCTGCAATACAACCCCGACGGCACGATGAAGCCGGTGGTGCAAACGCAGGCCGGTGTTTCGGCTCCGGCCGCCAGGTAACCAACTCGCCGCGGTCGCCATCCTCCGCATGTGCAGGACGAAGGTTTGTCCGTCGCCAGCGGCGGCTGATTCGCGAGCCCGATGCGAAGCGCGTCGCGATATGTGCGCACCCGAGGCCCTTCAAGAGCCGACCGCTTCACCTTCCGATCACGGGAACGCGCGTAGCTCGCTACTCCACCAGGCCCATGCACAGTCAGGAGCTCGCGATGAGTACCAAGCTGCAGGTATCGGCACTTTGCTTCGCACTGGGATTGCTGGTGTTCGATGCCCGCGCCCAGGCCGTTGGCAGTTCGGAAGTCGGTACCGCGCGCTCGGTCGAGTTCGGGAAGGTACGCCGCGTGCTGTCGGTGACCATACAGAACGACTCACGCGGGGTGGGCACCGCCACGGGCGCGGCCTTGGGCGGCATCGCCGGCAGCACGATCGGCGGAGGGCGTCGTGCGAACACGGCAGGCGCCGTGGCCGGCGCCGTTGCGGGCGGCGCCATTGGAAACCGTGTGTCTCGTGGCGCGCAATCCGGAATCGAGATCACCGTCGAGCTCGAATCCGGCCGGACCATCGCGGTAACCCAGGAAGGCAGCGTCCACGATTTTCGAGTCGGCGACCGCGTGCAGGTCGCATCCGACGGCAGGACGAGTCGCGTCACCCGCTGACGATCGCCACTGCACCGTGCCTGATCCGATCCCGGGTCCCGCGCAGAAGCCCTGCGCCTGCGTGATGCTCCCTGGAGGGGGTTGCCAATGAAGGTCCGCACCGGCGCGCTGGCAGGCTGGCTCACCGTTGTTGGCCTGCTGTTCGCCGGTTCCGGACTGCAGGCATCCGGTTCGCCCCTGTTGCAGGGCGGCTTGTTTGCCTGGCTCGTGGTCGTCGTGCTGTGGAGTGCATTCGAAGCCGTCCAGGAGGCCGAAGCGCTCGCGCGCGAGCTGCGCGAACCGTTCGGAACGCTGGTCCTCACCATGTCCGTCTCGGCGATCGAGGTGGTGCTGATCTGCGCGGCGATGTTCGTCGACGACGAAGTCACCACGATGGCGCGCGACGCCATGTTCTCGGTGCTGATGATCGTGCTCAACGGCGTGGTCGGCGTCGGCCTGCTGATGGGCGGCTATCGCTACCACGAGCAGTTGTTCAACCTGCAGGGCGCGACGGCCTATCTTTCCGTCGTGATACCGCTGTCGACCATCGCGCTGGTTTTGCCCAGCTTCACCGTTTCCACGACGGATGGCACGCTGACCCTGCTGCAGTCGGTGTGCTTCTCGATCATGACGCTGTTCCTGTACGGCCTGTTCCTGTGGTTGCAGGTGGGCCGCCACCAGGCCTACTTCACCGATGCAGGACTCGGCGCGCCTGCGCCCTCCGCTGCGCCGCCTGAGGAAACCAGGGCCGACGACAGGCGCACGAAGCGGCTGGTCACGCACACGTCCGGACTGTTGTTCTGCATGGTGCCGATCTCCTTGTTGGCGACGCCGCTGGCGGAGCTGCTCGATCGCGGGCTGTCGCACTTCGGGATGCCGCCGGCCGTCGGCGGAATCGTGATTGCGCTGCTGGTCTTCGCACCGGAGGGCATGTCCACGCTGATCGCCGTCGGCGCGAACCAGTTGACCAAGGCGATCAATGTCAGCCTCGGCGCCGCCACTTCGACGCTGGGCATCTCGGTGCCCCTGACGTTGTTCATCGGCATGGCACGTGGACAGCCCGTCGTGCTGGGATTGCCGCCGGCGGGCATCGTCCTGCTGGCGGTCACGCTGCTGTTGACCACCCTGACCTTCCTCAGTGCGCGCACCACGATGCTCGTCGGGGCCGTGCATCTGTCGTTGTTCGTCGCGTTCCTGGTGCTGGCGTTCAATCCCTGATCACGAAGCATCGTTCACGTCGCCACCGGCGCGAAACTCAAGCAACTCACCGGGCTGGCACTGGAGGGCATCGCATATGGCTTCCAGCGTGGAGAAGCGGATCGCCCTCGCCTTGCCGGTCTTCAGGATGGACAGGTTGGCGAGCGTGATGTCGACGCGAGCGGCGAGTTCGGTCAGGGTCATGCGACGCTCGTGCAGCTTCTCGTCGAGCCGGACACGGATGGCCATGTCACACCGTGCCGTCGAGATCGTCGCGCATGCGCGATCCGTGCGCGAATACGCCGGCGAGCACGAACAGCAGCAACACCGCCAGCCACGGCGCGATCGAGAATGCGGAGATGCGGCCCGCTTCCCACGTCGCCGCCGCCACGGCCGCCACGCAGACGCGCAGCACCTCCAACGCGACAAGCCGCCAGGCGATCTGCTCCAGGCGCCGCGCGTTGTCGAGGATGAAAGGGTTCCCTTCGCGCACCGTGCCGACGATGGCGAGCAGTCGCCGCAGGATCGTGTGCATGACGCCCGCCCCGAGCAACCCGATGACAACGATCGTCCGTAGCCCGATCCCGATCCGAGGGTGCTGCGCGACCAGCTCTGCACCCAGCGGTCGCACCGGCCAGCCCGTGATGAAGAAGCTGTAGGTGAACGCGGCGATCAGGCAGACCGCGTAGATCGCGTTCAGAACGACGAGAGCGCGAATGGCCGGAGGGGCGAGCGAGAGCGCCTGCGAGCTGATGCGGTTCATGGGAGGCCTGCGCAGCATCGTTATCGTTAGTCGATACTGCGCGCATCGAATAGCGATATGGCGACCGCTCGTCGGCAGGAACGCCGCTGGTCGCTGTCACCGTGCGACGCAGGCCGCCCGGGCGGATGCATGGAACTCCACCAGCAAGCCCAGGTCTGCCTGCGTCGGTGCGAGAAAGGCGTCACCCAGTGCGCCACGGTAGCGCGAGACATGCGTGTCGTAGCCGCGCTCGACCCGCCGCTGCGCGCGTTCGATGTCCAGCACCTCGATGCTGATGCCCAGCACCTGCGAGCCGCCATCGCGCAGCGCTTGGTCGGCAATGCCGGCGCCGTCCGGTTGCAGGGCGAACAGTTGCCTGTTTCCCACGGGGATGCAGTAGCCCTGCGCGCCGATGCGCGGGAGGTGAACCGGGGTTGCGCCGTTGAAGCCCATGCGCTCGAACTGTCGACGGTCCGCTTCCGCGTCGGAGGACAGCAGCCAGATCGCCGTCAACGCCTGCGCACCATTGGGGTGTTCGCGCGCGACCGTGTTGTCGAGCCGGCGCGCCGGTGTCGCTTCGAGTGTGGCGTAATCGATGTAGAACAGATGGCTGGACAACGCCGGTTGTTCGAAGGCGAACAGGCGCCAGCGCGGCGGCCTGGAGGGCCCGTCGCCATCGGGGTCGTCGGGGGACGCACTGAAAACCGGGGTGGGCTTGAACCCCTGCCCCAGCAGCAGGTCGCGTGCGCTTTCGAGCATCGAAGACCGCAAGCCGAACGTGCGCGCACCCGGGCCGCCACGCAGCGAGGACTGGTCGGCCTGCATGCCGGGGTCGAGCTTCGCATCCGGCCGCTCGATGCCGAACAGCTCCAGATAGCTTTGATCCGCGAAGCGCACGTACCGGTTGGCTACGCCATCCGGGTGACGTCCGGGACGCACCTGGAAACCGAGCCTCATCGTCATGGCCAGCGTGACCTGGTCGATGTCGCGCCCCCAGATCAGTGCATGGTCGATCCGGCTGGTACGCCCCACGTCACCGGTGGGCAGCGGCGCAGCGACGGCGGACGCGAACGCGCCCATCAACAGCGCGCAGAACAGGGTCGGCAGGCCGGTCGGTCGCCTCGATCGATGCAGGTTCATTCCGATATCCATGACAGGTGGGATGCGAACATCCTGCCTGCCCGTGGCGATCGTTTCGCGCACGCAAGGCCGATCGCGAGCACGATCGGATGATTTCCGCCTTACTCGTCGCGGGCACGCCGTCGCAGCTCCGCCACGGGCACGCCTTTCCAGCCCCAGTTCTCCAGCGGTACTTCCTCGATCACCACGAAGGTGGAATCCAGTGGCTTGTTCAGCACGTCGAGCAGCAGCTGGCTGACGCCGCGGATCAATGCGGCCTTCTCTTCCGCCGTTGCGGCGTCGCGCCCCGGGCCCGAGCCTTCGCGGGTGATCTGTATGTTGACGATGGGCATCGCATTGCTCCTTTCGAAAGGGGCGGGATTTCCCGCCCGTGGGGAAGGTCAGTGACCGGCGCTCTGACCGCCATCGACGTGCAGGATCTCGCCGGTGACGAAGCCGGCCGATTCCAGAAAGAGCACGGCCTGCGCGACATCGGAGATCTCGCCCAGTCGGCCGACCGGGTGCAGCGCGGCCAGCCATTCGTGCGTTTCCGGCGCGTGCATCGGCGTGCGGATCACGCCCGGCGATACGGCGTTCACGCGGATGCCGCGTTTGGCGTACTCGATGGCCAACGACCGGGTCGCCGCGTTCAGGCCGCCCTTGGTCAGCGATGCCAGCACCGAAGGCACGCCGTCGATCGCGTGGTCGGTCAGGCTCGTGGTGATGCTCACCACGTGGCCGCTGCCCTGCTTTTCCATCTGCTCGATCGCCAGCTGCGTGATGTGGAAGAAGCCGGTCAGGTTGACCGCGACGTTGCTCGCGTAGTCGTCTGCGTCAAACTGGGTGAAGGGCTTTGCCGTGAAGATGCCGGCGTTGTTCACCAGCGAATCGATGCGGCCGAAACGCGCGAGGCCGTCCTCGATGACGCGCTGCGCGACGGCGCGGTCGGAAATGTCGCCGGCCACGGCAAGCACGTCGGGATCGTTGGACGGCTTGATCGAACGGGAGTTGGCGATCACGCGGTAATCGCGATCGCGGTACGCCTGGACGAGACCCGCACCGATACCCTGCGAGGCGCCGGTGATGATCGCTACTTTGCGGGAACTGCTCATGATGTTGCTCCGGATTGAGTGGGAATCGGAAGGTGGGCCGCATGAAGTGCGGCGCGTTTCCGATGGACCTCAATCTAGGGACGCAAGGCATTCCTGCGAATCCACGCATTCCGGCAGACATTCTTCCGCGCGGCGGTGGAATCCACGCGCTACGGCGCCAGGGTCAGCCGGTTGAACTGCGCCCGCAGCCGCGGCAAGGCGAAATCGACGAACGCCCGCACCTTCGGCACCGACAACCGTCCATACGGCGACACCAGGTTGATCGGTATGGGCGCCGGCTCGGCCTCGCGCAGGACGACGCGAAGCTCGTCGCGCGCCACTTCGTCGGCGACGTGGTACGACAACAGTCGCGTCACGCCGTGGCCGTCCACCGCCGAGGCGACCGCCGCACGCACGCTGTTGACCACCAGGCGCGGCGCGAAGGACACCGACCGCGGCACGGTTGTTCCTTCCGTCGCGGGGAAGGTCCACGAATCCAGTCCCATGTGCTGCAACGTGACGATGGAATGCCGCGCCAGGTCGCCCGGCTCGACGATGCGCGGGTGCGCGGCGAGGTAGCGCGGCGACGCCACGACGACGCGCCGCGCCTGCCCGATGTGCTGCGCGACCAGCGTGGAGTCCGACAGGTGCGTGATGCGCAGCGCGACGTCCATGCCCTCGTCGATGAGGTTCACTGCGCGCTCCAGCAGGTGCATGCGCACGTTCACCGTGGGGAATTCGAGCATGAAGGCGTCGACGATCGGGCGCAGCACTTCGACACCCGCGAACACGGTCGAGGTGATCGTCAGGGTTCCGCGCGGGACCGAGCGTTCGCCGGCGGCCTGGCGATCGGCTTCCTCCAGGTCGGCGAGGATCTTCCTGCACGCGGCGGCGTAACGCTCGCCCGCTTCGCTCAACCGGATCGATCGCGTCGTCCTGTGCAACAGCGGAACGCCGACGTGAGCCTCCAGGTAGGCCACTGCGCGGCTCACGGCGGCAGCCGAGCGGCCCGTTCGACGGCTCGCCCCGGCGAGGCTTCCCTCGTCCAGTGCCGCAATGAAGATCTTCATCGCTTCGATGCGGTCCATGTGCGCCCTGCCCGTTCTGCCTGTCGAGCAAGCGTGCCAGAGAGCCGGGCGTCACGCAGTGGTCCGGTGGAAGCCTTAACAGGGCGCGGATGTCGCGCGCGCGTCCTGCCCATCCCTTACGATTGCCGGAAAGGCGAAGCGGCAGAGGTGCACCATGGATGCAAAGATCGCGGTTCCCACATCCCGCGAGCAGCTGTGGGCGCTGCTGGCCGAAGCGGCGGAAATCGAACACCACTTGATGTGCTGCTACCTGTACGCCGCTTTCAGCCTGAAGGAGCGCACCGACGAGGACCTGTCCGAGGCCGAACTCGACGCGGTGCAGCGCTGGCGACGGGAAGTGCTGGCGGTGTCGGTGGAGGAAATGGGACATCTTTCGATCGTCTGCAACATCCTCTCCGCACTCGGCGCGCCGGCGCACCTGGTGCACCAGAACTTCCCGATCCCGGCCGGTTACCACCCCGCTGGTGTGGTCGTGAAGCTCGCCCCGTTCAACCGGCAGACGCTCGCGCATTTCGTTTTCCTGGAACGCCCGGATGACGCCGACGTGCGCGACGGCGAAGGTTTCGAACCGCCGCAGCGCTACACGCGTGCGCTCGACATGGACCGGCTGATGACGGTCTGCACGGATTACGACACGGTGGGCGAGCTGTATCGCTCCATTTCCGCCGGCCTGCAGCACCTGAGCGCGAACTACGGCGAGCGCGCGTTGTTCGTCGGCAACCCCGAGCACCAGCTCGATACCGATGTCGCCCGGCTGCCGGGACTGAAGACGGTGCGCTGCCTGCGCACGGCGCTGGAGGCCATCGATGCCATCGTTCGGCAGGGCGAAGGCGCCGACTCGTGCTGCGGGAATTCGCATTACCAGCGCTTCCTGAGGATCGGCGACGAATACGACGCACTGCTTGCGGCGCGCCCGGCGTTCCGTCCCGCACGCATGAGCGCGCACAACCCGGTGATGCGTCCGCCGCCGACGCCCGAAGGCCGGTTGTGGATCAGCGAGGAGCCGGCCGCCGCGCTTCTGGACCTGGGCAACGCGCTCTACAACCATTGCCTGCGTTGCATTTCGCTGGCCTACGGCGATGTGGGCCGTCCCACGCAGACCGCGCTGGTGTCGGCAGGCATCGACCTGATGCACCTGCTCACGCCGATCGCGACGCGTCTGGGCGAGTTGCCCGCCAATCCCGCCATGCCGCAGGCCACCGCCGGCGTGAGTTTCGCGACGATTCGCTCGTCCGCCGCGCTGATGGGCGAAGCCGGCAGCGTCGATGTCCTGGTGGAACGGCTGCACGAAATGGGCGGTCGCTGCGAGCGCCTGGTGACGAGCTACCCGGAACTGGCGCCGCTGCTTGAATCCACGCGTGCGGGCACCGGACGCATCGCCGCGCGCCTCATCGCCCAGGCGGAACGATGCAGGCAACTGGAAGCACTGGCCGCGTCCGGCGAACCGGTCGCCGCATCCGCGCCAATCGTCGCGGCCAGCATCGCACCGGAACCGCAGCACCAGGACGACGGCTCGGAAGTGATCCCCGGCCCCGGCGTCGACATCGTCTACGACGGAAAACGCTGCATCCACGCGCGACATTGCGTGCTCGGACAACCCGGCGTCTTCCGCGCCAACACGCCCGGCGCGTGGATCCATCCCGATGCCGCGACGCCGGAAGCGCTCGTGACCGTCGCGCAGATGTGTCCGTCCGGCGCGATCCGCTATCGCCGCCACGACGGTGGCGCCGAAGAAGCACCGCCCCCGGTGAACCTCGTCCAGCTGCGCGAGAACGGCCCACTCGGCGTGCGCGCGAACATCGTGCTCGATGGCGTGTCCATCGGCATGCGCGCGGTGCTGTGTCGCTGCGGTGCGTCGAAGAACAAACCCTTCTGCGACGGCAGCCACAACGAAGCGCAGTTCCACGCTTCGGGCGAGCCGGCCACCATCGAGTCCTCGCCGCTTGCCGTACGCGATGGCCCTTTGAACATCGATCCGGAAATCGATGGCCCGCTGGTACTCAGCGGCAACGCGGAGATCTGCTGCGGCACCGGCCGCACGATCAACCGCGTCACGGCCACCCGCCTTTGCCGCTGCGGCGGTTCGTCGAACAAACCGTTCTGCGACGGCACGCACCGCCGCATCGGGTTCCGCAGCAGCTGAGTCAGCCGGATTCCCGGATGCGCTGCGTCATGAAGTCGACGAATGCGCGGATGCGCCTGGGCTGCTGCCGGCGGCTCAGGTAGCAGATGTAATGGCTGTGGTTGTGCGGAACCATCTGGTCCATGCACACGACCAGCTTGCCGGCCAGCACGGCCTCGCGCGCGACGCAGGCGGGCAGCTGCGCCAGGCCAAGCCCATCGAGCGCGGCCTGCATCACCAGCGATACGTCGTTGAACACCAGTCGCGCATTCGGCGTGACGGCGTGCGCGCCATCGTCGCCCTTGAAGTGCCACTCCTGCAGGCGTCCGTTCGGCAGGCGCAGGTTGATGCAGGAATGCTGCGACAGCTCCTCCACCGACGCGGGCAATCCTTGCCGGCGCGCGTAGTCGGCCGAGGCGTGTATCTGCAACTGCATCGGTGCCAGGAGCCTGGCGTGGATGCGACTGTCTTCCAGGTCGCCATCGCGGAACGCGACGTCGATACGGTCCGCCGCGAAGTCCACCGGCCCCTCGGCCAGCAGCAGTTCCAGCGAAAGCTCGGGGAACTGCGCCTGGAACTCGGCCAGCAACGGCGCGACCACCTGGCGGCCGAAACTCTGCGGCGCAGCGATGCGCATCTGCCCTCGCGGCGGGCCGTCGCGCAGTTCGTGCATCTGTTCCATCGCCAGCAGGATGCGCTCCACGCCGGGCGAGCACGCCTCGTAGAAGGTCTGGCCCTCGCTGGTGAGCGAGACGCTGCGGGTCGTACGCCGCAGCAGGCGCGCGCCGACCTGTTCCTCGAGCTTGCGAACGCTGCGGCTGACGGCCGAGCGCCCTACTCCCAGGCGGTCGGCGGCGCGGGCGAAGCTGCCCTCCTCGACGACCGACATGAAGGCGATGACGTGGGTGAAGCTGGTCGAGAACCGCGTTGACAGTGGACTCGTGCTGAGGGTGTTTGGCTGGAAATTGGTCGACATGATCCGGGCGTGCTGTCCGCCTCGCGAACCTGCGACGGCGGCCTCAATGGGTACTGATCGGTACCCTTGAAACGCAAGGTACCGCTTGGTACCTTATCGTGTCAATCGAGAAGGACCTTTCCGATGCCCGACCCTTCAGACGAGGGCTCGCGCCGCCGCGCGCGCCGCAGCCCGGACGATCTTCGCCAGCAGATCCTGGACGCGGCGAGCGAGCTGTTCCTGCGCGACGGCTACGCCAACACGAGCCTGGACGCGGTCATCGAGCGCGTCGGCGGTTCGAAACGCGCGATCTACAGCCATTTCGGGGGCAAGGACGACCTGCTGGTGGCGATGCTCAACGACATCTCCGGACAGGTGCTGCGCGCGGTTCCCGAAGCCGACGAGACGCTGCACGACGACGTGCGCGCCTCCCTCATCCACTTCGCCAACGCGGCAATGCGCGCGTTGATGGATCCTCGCACGGTGGCGCTGTACCGCCTGGTCGTCGCAGAAGGCGTGCGCAGGCCGGAACTCGCCGAAGCCTTCCTGGACAGCGGTCCTCGCCGTGCATCGACGGGACTGGCGCGACTGCTCGCGCGACATGCCAGGGCCGGCGCATTGGACATCGCGAACCCCGCCGCGACCGCCGAGCACTTCATCGGCATGTTGCGCGACGACACCTACCTGGAAGTGCTGCTGGGCGTCCGCCCGCCGCTGACCGAACGAGCATGGAAGCCCCGGGTCGCGCGTGCCGTGGACATCTTCCTGCACGGCACCGCGATGCCCTCGCGCTGAACCTTCCGGGTCAGAGCGCGTCCGTGACGGGAACCGGCCGCCCCGGCTGCGCGGCGATGGAGTGGTTCACGTCGCGATGGCCGGCTTCGTCCTGCCGCACGGCGATGACGACTTCACGAAGGCGGGCATCCCGCGCGAGGTTCCAGTACTCGATCGCGATGGTCGGCGCCGGGACGTTGTCGATGCGTCCGGCGTCGATCTCCTCCAGGTAACGCGTGTAACTCACCACCGCTTCCTCCTCGAAATACCCCACGAGGCGGTGCGCGGTGCGCGAGGACACCAGGTAGAGCACCAGGTAGAAGGTGAAGAACAACGCCTGCGCGATGAGCACCATCAACCGCTCGAACGCGCTGGGCCGTGCGATCTCCATGAACGTCATCAGGTGCATGCGTTCGTTGTCGGCCTCGTCCAGCAGCGTGCGGATCCAGCCCCGGTCGTGGCGCATCCAGCGCAGGCATCGCAAGTGCAACAGCGCCCCGCCCACCATGCCCGGCACGGCGGCGACGGTCTCCAGCACAATGGCGCGGTTGCCGTAGCGTTTGGCGAACAGCACATCGGCGAAGAAGCGGAGCGCGCGCGTGATGCCGTAGGCGACGCGGTCGGACATGGTGAGCACGGGATGGTGCAGTTCGACGAACTCGTTGTTTTCAGCGTTCATCCGGGGGCCTTCGGTCGCGTGGAATGACGGGAGGGGTTTACTTGCCTCGCACTGCCTCGTTATCGGAGAGGTACCACTTCAGGAACATGTCCACCGCGAAGATGCACAGCAGCATCGCCAGCGTGGCGACGGCAACGGAACTGAAGCGATAGAGCGAAACGCCGTACAGGTCGCCGGTCGGCGACAGCTGCCCGATCAGCACCGCCAGCGCCGTCGCGCCGCTCAGGCCCACAGCGGGACCGGCGTTCTCCCGGACGTGCATCACGGCGAACATCAGCATGCCGATGCCGTAGAGCGCGACGATGAACACGACCTGCGAGACGTGCGTGTAGAGCAGGATCTGGATGGCAAGCGCATACGCGGTGCCGAGCAGTGTGCCGGCCACGCGCGTCAACGCGGCCTGGCGTCCGCCCGCGAGCGTCATCGGAAACAGGATCAGCACGGTCGCGGCCTGTGCGGACAGCGAATCGCTCAGGTCCAGCAACTGGAATGCGATGAACGAGGCGCTGGCGCATACGGCGCCCAGCAGCATCTGGTGGCGCACCACGGCAACCGGCTTCTGGCCGCCCGGCCGCGGGATGTTGCGTCTCTCCGGCAACAGCGCATGCACCACCGCCGCGATGAACACCGCCAGCAACGTCGCGATGAACTGCGCGGTGAACAGATCGTTCTTCGGTATCTGCGGATAGCTGGACAGGTGCACCAGCACGGACGTCGCCACCATCGACAGCGCGCCGAACAGGAACAGCGGCCCGTTCGCCATCAGGCGGAAGCACAGCAGCGAGGAGGCGAAGAACGCGGTCACCGCGAGCAGCGGCGACGCGTTGCCCAGCAGCATCAGCAGGTTGACCATCACGATGCTCACCGCGCTGCTGGCGATGAACTGCACGGCGATGGGCAGCTTGAAGATCGGGACCAGGCCCAGCAGCAACACCGGATACAGGCCGAAGAAGACGCCGAACGGCCAGTCGGCGAGCTTCACGATCGCCAGGCCGGCGGTGCTGCCGATGGCGATGCGGCATGCCTGTCGCCAGGCATCCTCGCTCAGCGCGGGGCGTGCACGTACGGAGTTCGGCAGCGCATCAGTAGACATAGTGCAGCAGCGTGATCAGGCGGATCTGCACGCGCCCGAGCCAATGACGCAGTCCATCCGGAGTCGGATGCAGCTGCACCGTCGCACGTGCCCCGGTCATCAGCGGGCGCGGCGGCGCTTCCAGCAGGCGCAGGTTCACGCGCACGCGCTCGGCATCGCGCACCCAGCGATCGTTCTGCATGGGCGCGGCGAGGCGCCCGTCCGGATCGATCTGGCCCTGCGCGACACCCGCGTCGAGCGAGGTCACTTCCGCATCGAACAGCCGCCCCGGCAAGGCGTCGAAGGCGACCTGCGCACGCGTACCGTGCGTGACGTTGATCAGCGCCTTCTCTCGGAAGTCGGCCTGCAGGTTGGGCATCTGGCTGATGAGCACCAGCTTCGGCGCGCCCGGCTGCGCGTATGCCCCCACCTGCAGGCGCATGTTGCTGACGACGCCTGGCGCCAGCGCGACCACGTCGGTGCGCCGCAGGTTCAGCTGTGCGTTGTCCAGTGCGTTGCGTGCGCGGCGCAGGCGCAGGCTGCGGTCTCCATCGTTGCCGCGCTGCACGCGCACGGCGTTCAGCGCGGCCCGCGCCGATTGCAGCGCCGCCTGCGATACATCGCGGCGCGCCTGCGCCTGGTCGAGCACCGAACGCGAGACATAGCGCTCGCCCACCAGTTCGCGAAAGCGCTTGAGCTCGCGCTCCGCGTCGTCGACCTGCGCCTGCATGCGACGCACTTCCGCGCTTGCGGCAAGGATGTTCGCGTCCAGCTGCGAGTTGTCCTGCATGGCCTGTTCCACGAGCAGTTCGGCGTCGTGGACCGCGGTGCGATACGTGTCGGGTTCGATGCGGAACAGCGTCTGTCCGGGCACGACCTCTTCGTTGTTGCGCACCATGACATCGACCACGCGCCCGCCGACATCCGGCGCGACCTGCGTGACCTGGTAGGTCAAGCGCGCCTCGGGCGAGACCGGCATGTTCACGTCGGCCACGAGGAAGTAGGCGAACGCGAGCCCGGTCAGCGCCAGCGAGCCGAACATCCAGGCGCGGAATCGTGCGTCGGGACTCATGCGAATTCTCCTCGGATCCCGCAGGGAACCCACGTTGCGCCATCGATGGCGGCAATCTAGGCGCGCGCGTTCAAGTGCGGAAGGCATCCCGGAGCGCACAGCATGTTGCTCGCCAGACACCAATCGGTCGTGGCGCGGGTGCTCGCGGCGGGCGACTGGTTCCCCCCGGTAAACGGGCTGCGTCCCGCTGCATGGCTACACGCCCCGGCAGGCGGCTCGTAGGATCCCGCCGCTCCAGAACAACGCAGGGCGATCCCATGTCCGCCGTCGCAACCCCCACGCCCGGGCAATCGCGCGAGCTTTGCCGCGGTGAACTCATCCGGAAGGTGGCCGATGTCCTCCATTCCCGGCATGCCGACACGCTCGACGCCATCGTGCGGATCGCCGCGATCCCACGCCATGACCTGGAGGCGATGTTCGAGCACGACGGCGCGCTCTTCGTCGCGGTGGTCGAGGTCATCGCCGACCGGATGCTCGCCCCGCTCGCCGAACGCCCGACCGGCGCCAGTTTCCAGCCGCAGCTGGTCGCCTTCGCGCGGCAGGCGACGGACGGGTTCTCCGGCCTGCAGCTTCGCAACCTCTATCGCATCGCGGTGGGCAACGAGTTCGGCGGGCATGCCACCCGCGCAGAGTTCTACCGGCGCGGGCCGGCGCGCGTGCGCGACGAGCTGGCACGGTTCATGTCCTTCGCGCAGTCGCAGGGTTTCGGCCCCGGGATGGACTGTCGGCGTGCGTCGGTGCATTTCCTCTCGCTGCTGCGCACGTACTGGGAACTGGCGGACGTGTCGGCCGCAGGCGACCACGCGCACATCCACGACGACCTCGACTGGATGGTCGCCGTATTCCTTTCCGGTATCGAAACCAGGGGCCACGATGCTTATTTCGAACGCCAGCCGCGCTGATCGCGGCGCGCAGGATGCATCGATGGCGATCGACGCCAACGGGTCGCCAGTCACTGTGGATGCTGCCACGTGGCTGGTCTGTTTCGTGCCAGGCCTGCACCGGCAGTGGTGGCATCCGTTCGCCGATTCGCGCCACAAGCACGTGTTCGCGCTGCGCCCGCTCGACGACGGCACCTGGCTGCTGATGGAGCCCTGGTGGACGCGGATGATGGTCACCGTGCTCACGCTGGACCAGGCCATCAAGTTCCTCCGCTGGGGCGGCATGGGCGACGTGCTGAAGGTGCGCGAACGCATTCCCGGGCGCGGCAGCCAGATGCGCGGCTGGGCCAATTGCAGCGTGCTGGTGTCGTACATGCTGGGCCGTTCGTACTGGACCTGGACGCCGAACGGGCTGTATCGCCGGCTGCTGGACGAGCCGGATGTCGAGCCGGTCATCGTGAGCCAGTTCGTGCGCCGGCACGTCCAGGCCGAGTCGCAGCGGCATTCGCGAAACGCCCTGGCTTCCCTCCCGAAGCGGCGCGACGCGACGCTGCGGGACACCCTGCTGGAGCTGGGAACGGGCGTTGTGGCGACGATGACCTCGCGTTCGGGCATCGGCCTGCACCGCACGGTGGTTTCGGAAGTCGTCCGCGACCAGAACCTCGCCGACGCCTACCGCTCCGGCACTGCGGACCAGGCGATCGAGAAGATCCGCAAGGTGCTGGTCGCGGCGAAATGGCGCGGCGAGATCGGTATCGACGACTGCGCGCTCGCCGCGCGCCGGTTCGTGGGAATGCTGAAGGGCCATCTGCACCTGGAGGTCGCGCTGGGTCTTCGCGAGCCACCGTCGCATGGCGAGATTCGCGACCATGTCGCCTGCGCCGTGGACGTGTTCCTTCGCGGCGTCCAGGCATCAACGCCCTCGCCCGCCCACGCGACGCGTCGGCAGGCGGCCGAAGCGGTCGATCTCCCGGCGCAGGGCCTGATCCGGGAAATCGGCGAATCGATGCGGGAAATCGTGCGCGGCGACGACTGGGACGCCGTTGCCGGCTGGGCGCAGGCGATCTGGAGCGACTACGTGGGCTGCACCGGACTGAGCTGGGAACAGGCCTCCGGTCGCATCCGCCGTGTGTGGGAGTCCGGCGATGACGCGCGCGCGACGCCCGCTGGCGACGCACGGGAACCTGCGCGCTTTGGATCATGTCGGGAAACACGCTGTTGACGGTCGCGCGGCTACTGCCCCGTCCGGCACGCGCCTAGCATCGCCACAGGCCAGCGACGCCGTGCCCCGCGGGCATTGCAGGCCGCGTTCATCCCCACTGCCGCAGGGACGCACGAGGAGCGCCCATGAACCGCCACGACTCCCCCGCCCCTCCAGGGCAGATCGCGCTGCCCGAGGCCGATGGCGACTTCTACCAGTTCGCCGGGACGCTGTCGGAGGAAGAGAACGCGCTGCGCCTGAAAGTGCGCGCGTTCATGGAGGAGCAGGTCCAGCCGATCATCTCCGACTACTGGGAACGCGATGAGTTTCCCTTCGAACTGTTGCCCGGCATCAAGGCGCTCGGCATCAGCGGCATGCCCTACCAGGGTTACGGGTGTCCCGGTGGAACGACGACGCTGCTGGGTTTCGTCACGCTGGAGATCGCGCGCGTGGATTCGTCCATCGCGACCTTCTTCGGCGTCCACAGCGGACTGGCAATGGGCTCGATCTACCTGTGCGGCTCGGAAGCGCAGAAGGAGAAGTGGCTGCCGCAGATGGCGCGGATGGAAAAGATCGGCTCCTTCGGGCTGACCGAACCGGAGGTCGGCTCCGGCGCGGCCGGCGGGCTGACGACCACCGCGCGACGTGACGGCGACACCTGGATCCTCAACGGCCAGAAGAAGTGGATCGGCAACGCCACATGGGGCGACGTGACCATCGTCTGGGCGCGCGATCTGGACGACAACCAGGTCAAGGGTTTCATCGTCGACAACAAGACGCCCGGATTCCACGTGGACAAGATCCTGCACAAGATGGCGCTGCGCGTCGTGCAGAACGGCTTGATCACCCTGACGGACTGCCGCGTCGCCGAAGCCGACCGCCTGGCGCACGCAAACTCGTTCAAGGACACCGCGCGCGTGCTGGCCGCCACGCGTGCCGGCGTGGCCTGGGAATCGGTGGGCTGCGCGCGCGGCGCGTACGAATACGCCCTTCGCTATGCCCGCAAGCGGATGCAGTTCGGAAAGCCCATCGCCAGCTTCCAGCTCGTGCAGGACCTGCTGTTCCGCATGCTGTGCAACATCACCTCGACCCAGGCGGTCTGCGTGCGACTGTCGCAGATGCAGGACCAGGGCCTGATGCGCGACGAGCACGCCGCGCTGGCCAAGGGCGTATGCACCGTGCGCATGCGCGAGACGGTGGGCTGGGCGCGCGAACTGCTCGGCGGCAACGGCATCCTGCTGGATCAACAAGTCGGCCGCTTCGTCGCCGATGCCGAGGCGCTGTACTCGTACGAAGGCACGCGCGAGATGAATTCGCTGATCGTGGGACGCGCCATCACCGGCTTCAGCGCGTTCGTCTAGGCCAGCACGGGATCGCGCGATGCGGCGCATCTTCGGCTGGCTCGCGGCGCTGCTGGTGCTGTCCGTCGCGTTCGGCATGGCCGCCTGGCTGGCGGACCGTCCGGCTCCACTTCCGCCCGGCCCCCGCGAGGTCGCCATGCCATTGCAGCCCGCGCAGACGGAAATCGACCGCGAACTGGCACCGCTGCTGGCTGCCCATCCCGGCATGACCGGCACGGTCCTCCTCCCCGACGGGCTCGACGCGTTCGCCGCGCGCGCAATCTGCGCACGCCGGGCCGGACGCAGTCTCGACCTCCAATACTTCATCTGGCACAACGACCTCACCGGCCGCCTGCTCGCCAGCGAAGTCCTCGCCGCCGCCGAGCGCGGCGTACGCGTGCGCATCCTGCTGGACGACATGAACGCGTACGGGCTCGACCCGCACCTTCTGGCGATGGACGCGCATCCGAACATCGAACTGCGCGTCTACAACCCGTTCCACAACCGCGAAGGCCTGGCGCGCGCCGCCGAGTTCGTGCGCCGGCTGCTCCGCGTCAACCATCGCATGCACAACAAGGCGTGGATCGCCGACGGCCGGATCGCGATCGTCGGCGGCCGCAACATCGGCGATCGCTATTTCGACGCGGGCGAGGCGACCAACTTCCGCGACCTGGACCTGCTGCTGCTCGGCCCGGCGACGCAACAGGCCAGCGGCATCTTCGATCGTTACTGGAACAGCGAAGCCGCCATTCCCATCACGTCGCTGGGCGGGCGCACGCCCGAGGCGCTGCGCGGCGTGCTCGCGCGCGTTCGCGCCGACGCCGGCGGCGCGCAGGCGCAGCGATACCTGCAACGCGTGGCCGACTCGCAACTCATTGGCGACTACTACCGCGATGCGATCAATCCGCACTGGACCTCGCGTATCGAAGTCGTCGCCGATCCGCCGCTGAAGTGGGACGGCGCGAATCGCGCGCAGTGGCTGGTCGGACGCCTGGCGCCGATGATCTCCACCACGCGCACCAAGGCGCTGATCATCTCGCCGTACTTCATCCCCGGTGAGGACGGGACCGCGCGACTGTCCGCGCTGACCGCACGGGGCGTCCACGTCGGCGTGGTCACCAACTCGCTCGCCGCGACCGACGTCCACGCCGTGCACAGCGGGTACGCGCGATACCGCACGCGCCTGCTGGAGCATGGCGTCCACCTTCACGAGCTGCGCGCCCATGCGATGGACCGGGCACGGGCCGACTCTCGTCGCGACGGAGCGAGCCTGCACACCAAAGCGTTCGTGCTCGACGATGCACGCGGCTTCGTCGGTTCGTTCAACGTCGATCCCCGCTCGAAGGACCTGAACACCGAGATGGGCGTGCTGTTCGACGATCCGGTCCTGGCCGCGCAACTGCGCGCGGAGTACCTGCGCCTGACGACGCCCCAGCTGAGCTACTGGGTCTACCGCGACGAGGATGGCGCGCTGGCCTGGCTCGACGGCGCGAGCCAGCCGCCCGTGATCGTGACGCACGAACCCGATGCGGGAACATGGTCGCGCGCGGTCGTGCGGATGGTCGGGTGGCTGCCGATCGAACCGCATCTCTAGCCCGCGCCGTGACGACGTCGCCGTCATCGCCGGACACGGACCTGATCGACACCGCGCGTTCGTGGGCGACGCTGGCGCGAACCGACGATTCGCTCAAGGCCTGGGTGCAGTGCGCGAGCGCGGCGTACCGCGCCATCGCGACCGATGACCAAACGCAGGCAGATGCCGCCGTCGAACTGGCGACCCATGCCGCGGACGAGGCGATAGCGCTCGTGCTCCGGCAGCATCCCTCCGACTGGTCGGCTGGGCCGCTGCACGTCGGCGGGGTTTGCCTCCAGCTGGAATTCCGCGGTGTTTCGCCCACTTTGCGCCTGCCGCTGCGAGTGCGACGAGCGCGCGACGTGTCGATGGAGGCCTTCGACGGCAAGCGCTACGGCCGTCCGGGATTCGGAGTTGCACTGGCGACACTGTCCACGCGCGATGCGGCCTCGCCGAAGGACCGGCTGCTTCCGCATTCAGGCGTGTTCCAGAATCTGACCGCGTGGATCGAACCGGACGCGCATGCGCACGACGCACCGGCCCGCCTCGTGCTGGCCGATCCGCAACGACTCGGTGCGGTGACCATCGGATCGCATCGACTGACACTGGCCAGCGACACCTCCGCCGCCTACGCCTGGGGCATGCAGGTATCCAAGCTGGAGCGCGTCGGGCTGTGGGGGCTGGTGGGCGGCAAGGAAGTCGGACAACGCGCGGGCCTGTACCTTCTCGAAGATTACGACCCGTCCAAGTGCCCGCTGGTGATGATCCACGGGCTTGGCAGCAATCCATTGATCTGGTCGCGTGTCACCAACGCGGTATGGGGCGCGCAGGATCTTCGCGAACGGTTCCAGATCTGGCAGATCATCCATCCCACCGACGCACCGCTGCTGGTGGCCCGATTGCACGTGCAGGACTACCTGGACGAGGCATGGCGCCTGCTCGATCCCGGCGGCGATGCGAAGGCGCGCTCGAACGCCGTGCTGGTCGGCCACAGCCTCGGCGGCGTGGTCGCGCGGCTGCTGTGCGCCGACAGCGGCAAGGTGTTGTGGAACGCGGCCTTCCTTGTAGCCCCGCAGGCGCTCGACGCGGACGAGGCGGATACGCAACTGATCCGCCGCATCTTCTTCTTCGCGCCCTATGCAGGCGTGTCACGCGCCATCTTCCTCGCCGCCCCGCACCAGGGCAGTCCGAGTGCGGCAACCGTGCTGGGCCGGCTCACCGGCGATCTCGTCGGCTGGCGCACCCGCGAGGTGCAGGCGTTGCGTCGCATCGCACTGCGCAATCCGCAGGCGGTCCGGCCGGAGCTGCTGCAGGCATTCGAGCAGGGCTGGCTCAACAGCATCACCACGCTGCAATCCGCGCAGCCGGTACGGCGCGCTGCGCAATCGCTGATGCCACCGGCCGGGTTCGCGTTCCACACCATTGCCGGCGTGCTTTCCGGTCGCCGCACGGCTTCCGACGGTATCGTGCCGCTGGACAGCGCGATGCTGCCGGGCGCCGCATCGTCGCTGGTGGTCGAATCAGGGCACCGCGTGCACGAACATCCGGCCGCCGTCGCGGAGATCGTGCGCATCCTGCGCGAGCATGCGCAGGCCATGCGACTCAAAGTTCGATGATGCCGCGCCTGACGGCCATCGTGACGGCGTGCGTGCGGTCGGCGACGTCGAGTTTGGCGAAGATGCTCTTGAGGTGGCCTTTCACCGTTTCTTCCGACAAACCGAGCTTCGAGGCGATCTGCTTGTTGGCCTGGCCGACCGAAACCAGCCGCAGAATCGCGACCTCGCGTTCGCTCAACGGCTCGTCGGCGACATGCATGGCGATCTCGCCGGCAACCTCGCGATGTACGTGCCGCTGGCCGCGATGGACATCGTGGATGGCATCGATCAGTTCGGTGCGCAGGCTGCTCTTGAGCAGGTAGCCGGCCGCGCCCGCCTTCAGGGCGCGCACGGCCTGCACATCGCCTGCATAGGTCGTGAGCACGATGATCCGGGCGTGCGGATCCACGGCACGGATCTCGCCGATGGCCTCCACGCCGTTCATGCCGGGCATCTGCAGGTCCATGAGCGTCACGTCGGGACGCAACTGGCGGAAACGCTCGACGGCTTCGCTGCCGTTTCCCGCTTCGCCGGCGAGCACCATGTCGGTCTGGTTCTCCAGCAGCGCGGCCACGCCATCGCGCAGCACGGGGTGATCGTCGACGACGAGGATGCGGATCGGTGCGTCAGTCATCTGCGGATCTCGTGCCGGACGGGCGCGGCCATGGCCAGAATCGTCGACGCGAAGTACGCCGGGCGAATGCCAGCCGCGCCGGCAAGGCGAGTGTAACTTCCGAACCTCCGTTCTGGACGCTGGATACGGTGAGCTTCCCCCCGATCTTCTCGGCGCGTTCGCGCATCCCGAGCATGCCGTAATGACCTTCCTTGTGGCCGTTCACCACCACGTGCTCGGGAAGGCCGACGCCGTCGTCGCGCACGCGCACGGCAAGGTGCCGGCTGTCGTAGCCGATGGCGATTTCCGCCGACGACGCCTTCGCATGATGGGCGATGTTGAGCAGCGCCTCGCGCAGGATCTTGCCGACCTCCGCCACGACCAGCGGATGCACGGGCACCGGCTTGCCTTCGATGACGATACGCACGGCGATAGGCGGATCGAAGGGCGTGTCGTCCACCAGATGGCCGACCACCTCGATGAGATCGCCGCCGTCGCCCGCGCCGCGCAGGTCGCGAACGCGGTTGCGTGCGTCGAGCACCACGTCGTCCGCGGCCGCCAGCGCCGCATCGAGCTGCGACTTCGAACGGTCGTCGGGCGGGATGCGGTCGGCCACGGCCTGGAAGCGCAGGATCAATCCCTGCACGCCCTGCAGCAGCGTGTCGTGCAGTTCGCGCGCGATGCGCTCGCGCTCGGCGGTGCGCTCTTCCAGGCGGGCGCGGATGCGCGCGGCGACCTGCGCGATGCGCAGGCGGTACGCGATGAGCAGCAGGAGCAGCGCCACCCCCACGCACAGGATCGGGAACCAGATCGACTGCACGAAGGTCGGCGGGATACGGAAGTCGACCGTCGCGCCGGTTTCGTTCCACACGCCGTCGTTGTTGGCGGCGATCACGCGGAAGCGGTAGCTGCCTGGCGACAGGTTGGTGTAGAACGCCTGGCGCCGCAGGCCCGGATCGACCCATTCCCTGTCGAAGCCTTCCAGCCTGTATCGCGCGCGCACGCGTTGCTGGTCGGCGAAGCTCAGCACCGCGAAATCGATCTGGATCTTCGACGCGCCCGTGGGCAGCGTGATGTTGCGCGGGTCGCGCCAGGTACGCCCGTCCGCGTCGAGCGAGCGGATGAAAACGCCCGGCGCCACGCGGTTGGACGCGATGCGCGCCGGGTCCATCCAGAGCGTTCCGGTTTCGGTGGCCAGCCACAGGCGGCCGTCGCCGCCCTGCACCAGCGAGCGTTGCGAGTGCGAATGCGCGCGACTGCCCAGTCCATCGCCGGGCCCCAGCGACAACGCCGGCCCGGGCAGCTTTCCTTCGGCGAACGCCTTGTCGAGTTCGCGCGGCGTCAGCCTCACCAGCGAGCGCGGGTACGCCAGCCATGTATCGCCCTGCGGCGTTCGCACGATGCCGTTGATGCGGCTTCGCGGCGACATCTCCATTGCGCGAGCCGTCTCGACCTTGCCATCCCGGTGGCGGGACAGTCCGAACGCCCCCGCGGTGTAGACCTCCCTGCCGGCCGTGTACAGCGTGAGCACCTTGATCTCGCCGCCACCGAAGTCCAGGGGCGTGTACCTGGGCACCGGATCGCCGAGCCAGGCGAGCCTGTCCCCGATCTGCACGACCACGCCACCCGACGGCGAGGCGACCATGGTCGTGGGATAGAAGTCGACCAGCGGGCCGGGATCGAGCTGCGTCGTCCATGCGCCGTCGCGCAGTCGATGCACGCCGCTTCCCGCCGCCGAGATCCAGAAATCGCCATGCGCGTCGAACGCGCAGTCATAGATGACGTTGTGGCTGGCCTGTTTGTCCGGCCGTTCGATCCGGCGCTGGATGCGCCCGTGTGCCCACACGAGGATGTCGGCCCGGGTGCCGATCCAGATGGCGCCATCGGGCGCTTCACAGAGGCTTTCGGGTTCCTCGATGTCGCGCAGCAGCGGCTCTGGCGCTCCATGCGGACGCACGCGGTAGAGCGTCTGGGCCTGGCCGATGTAGACGCTGCCGTCGGACGCGGCCAGCAGTTTGTCGCCGTACGCCGCGGGTGAGGAAAGGCCGGGCTCGCCGATCAGCGTCGCCGGCCGGAAGCGGTCCAGCCCGCCTTCGGTGGCGACCCAGAGGTTGCCCTCGCGATCTTCGAGGATCTGGTTGGGCACGTCCGAGGACAGGCCATCGCGCGTGCTGAACGACTCCGCCTGCACGACGCCCCCGCCCTGCGGGTCGAAGGGAAAGGTCAGACGCTGCACGCCGTCGTAGCGCGTGGCGATCCACGCGTTGCCGGCGCGATCGAACAACGGCGTGCCACGGATCGGATCGTCGATGACGCGGTGCGCCGCGTGTGACGACGGCGGCGTCCCGCGCCCCCCGACGCCGGTGATGGGCGCGATGCCGTTGGCATCGAACACCCAGATGCGCCCGGCGTTGTCCTGCGCGATCCGCGCACGCAAGGCGGGACGCACGATTTCGAACCGCTCGCTTCCTGCGGGCAGGCGTGCGATCCCCGTGGTGCACGCGACCCACAGCGCGCCATCGGCGGCCACGAGCATGTTCGCCGAATTGCTCTTCGGCAGGCCGTCGGCCGCGTCGTAGGTGCGCCAGCGCCCGTTGCGGTAACGCAGCAGTTCGGCGTTGTAGTTCGCCGTCAGCGCCCAGATGGAACCATCGGCGCCCTCGACCATCTGCACGATCCGGCTCGGGGCCGGCGGCCCGCCCAGCAGGCGCAAGGCGCCATCGCGATACACCGCGAATCGCCGCGAGCTTTCGAAACTGGTCCAGACCTCGTTGTGCTTCGTCACCAGCAGCGCGCTGGGCGATTCGTGCTCGAGCCCTTCGGATTGGGCCGTGATCGGTTCGAATCGCAGTCCATCGAACCGGAACAGGCCATCGCCCGTTGCGAGCCAGAGGAATCCGTTGCGCCCCTGCGCCATGGCGACGACGGGCACGGGCGCTTCGCTGCCCTCGATCCAGCGCTGGTGGACGTGGCGTTCCAGGCGGCGCGATTCGCCCGCAGGCGTCGCGTGCGACACGGCCGCCACGATGCCCAGCAGGATGATCGCGAGTAGCCGCATGGACGTCCCCGAAGTGGGCATCGTCCATGGGTGCCGGCGTTTGAGTCGGATATTACCCCCGATCAGGGCGTTCCAGAGTGCCCCGGTCGGGCCTAGCGTAGCGTGCGATCGGCGATACCGTCGCATCATGACCAATTACCTATGCCGTTTTCCCGATGGCACTGCGGGTCTTGGTTTGCTGGTCGTACGCACGTGCTATGCATTGGCCGCGTTCGGCGTCACTGCACTGCTGCCTCCCCTGGCCATCGGGGCGACGATGCTGCGCGTGGCCGCCGGCGTGCTCGCCCTGCTGCTGGTGACCGGATTCGCCACCCGCGTTGCGGCCCTCGTAATGGGCGCTGCGGTACTCTTCGCCCTTCCCTCCTCCGCGACCCTGAACCAGCTGCTGCTGGCCGGACACGTCGGTGGTTGCGCCGCGATCGCGTTGCTGGGCCCTGGCGCGTATTCACTCGATGCCCGCCGTCATGGCCATCGCGTCATCCACCTGCGCACGCGCACCCCGGATCGGGGGGGCGGGGATTGACCTGTCCGGGGATGTCGCACTGCTGAGTGCGCTGGCACGCTGAAAGGTGATGAACATGCCGGGAGCCAGCACCATGTCGAACGTCCCGCACCACCCCACCCCGTCGGACCATCGGGATTCGCTCGCGACCAGCCTGTCGGCCAGCTACGCCGGCGTGGTGGCGTTCCTGACGGTGGTCAACGAGGGCAGCTTCTCGCGCGCCGCCGAGCGCCTGGGCATCGGTCGCTCCGCCGTGAGCCGCAGCGTGCAGAAACTGGAGGCGCAACTGGGCGCACGCCTGCTTTCGCGAACGACGCGCAGCACCACCACCACGCGCGAAGGCGAGCAGTTCTACGAGAACTGCCGCCCGGGCGTCGAGAAGCTGCTGCAGGCGCTGGAAGACATGCGCGACCTGCGCGACGGCCCGCCACAGGGCATGCTGAAGATCAGCGCGTCACTGGGCTTCGGCCGCAAGGTCGTGGCGCCGTTGCTGGCGGATTTCCGCAAGGCCTACCCCGCCGTCGGACTGGAGCTGTCGCTGGAGGACCGCACGGTCGACCTCGCCGCCGAACGCATCGACGTCGCGTTCCGCGACGGCCGGCTGGAAGACAGCCAGGTCGTCGCCAAGCGCCTGATCCCGATGCAGATGGTGGTGTGCGCCTCGCCCGAGTACGCGCGACGCCATCGCCTGCCAACGTCGATGGCCGAACTCGACGGGCACCCGTGCATCAACCAGCGATTGCCGAACGGCCGCCTGCAGCCGTGGGAATTCCGCGTCGACGGGCAGCGACACACCCTCACGCCGGGCGGCGACATCGTCGTCAACGATCCTTCCCTCGCCCTGCAGGCGGTGATGGACGGAGAGGGCCTCGCGCAGCTCGCGGCCTACCAGGTCAGCGACGACCTGCATGCCGGCCGGCTGGTGAGCTGCCTCAACGCGTTCGCGCCGGATGATCGCGGGCATTACCTGTGCTATCTCAGCCGCCATCAGCTACCAAAGCGCATCCGCGTGTTCATCGATTTCATGAGCGACCGTATTCGCGCGATGGACATCGACTGCTCGATGGTGGGCCTCAAGGCCAGCGCCGCCCATGCCCGCCCCGTCGCCATCGAAGCCCGGGCGCAGGCCGTCGCATGAAGGCGACTCAACCGTGCGACGTCACGCGCTCCGGCACGGGCCGCGTGCGCTCGATACCGAAGTACGTGTAGACCCACAGGAACACGAAGAAACCGAAGTAGACCGCGACCATCGCGCGGCCGATCCAGTTGTCGATCGCGTTGACGTCCCGGCCCGGCGCTGCGATCTGCTCGATCATCGACGTGGTCGCGCCCATTCCGACGAAGCCCAGCACGACGAAGGCGATGACGAAGGCGAAGAGCGCGACGCGGAAGCCCACGCCGCGGTAACGGATCGACCGCACCTTGCCGCGATCCAGCCAGGGCAGCAGGAACAGCGCGCCGATCGCGGCGAACATCACGATGACGCCGGTGAGTTTGTGCGGAATGACGCGCAACATCGCGTAGAACGGCGTGAAGTACCACACGGGGCGGATGTGCTCCGGCGTGACCAGCGGATTGGCCTCGACGAAGTTGTCGTGTTCCAGGAACAACCCGCCCACGGTCGGTGCGAAGAAGATCAGGAAGGCCGCCACCAGCACGAACGCGACGGTGCTGAGCGTGTCTTCCACCGTGTAGTAGGGATGGAACGGTATGCCGTCGACGGGGGTTCCCTTGTCGCCAAGCGTGTCGCCGATCTCCACGCCGTCGGGATTGTTCGACCCCACTTCGTGCAGCGCGAGGATGTGGATGGTGACCAGCAGCAACAGCACTATGGGCAGCGCGATGACGTGCAGCGCGAAGAAGCGATTGAGAGTGGCGTCGCCCGGCAGGTAGTCGCCCATGATCCACTCGGTCAGGCCGTGGCCGACGACCGGGATCGCGCCGAACAGCGAGATGATCACCTTGGCGCCCCAGAACGACATCTGGCCCCACGGCAGCACGTAGCCCATGAAGGCTTCGGCCATCAGCGTGAGATAGATCAGCATTCCCAGGACCCATACCAGCTCGCGGGGCTTCTTGAACGAGCCGTACATCAGCCCACGGAACATGTGGAAATAGATGACCACGAAGAACAGCGAGGCGCCGGTGGAGTGCATGTAGCGGATCAGCCAGCCCCACTCCACGTCGCGCATGATGTATTCGACCGACGAGAACGCTTCGGCCGCGGACGGCTTGAAGTGCATCGTCAGGAAGATGCCGGTGACCAGCTGGTTGACCAGCACCACCGAGGCCAGCACGCCGAAGTAGTACCAGACGTTGAAGTTCCTCGGCGCGTAGTACGTCACCGTGTGCGCCGATACGAACGACAGGATCGGCAGGCGGTCCTCGATCCACGCCAGCACGCGGTTCTTCGGGTAGACGCGGACGATCTTCAGTGCCATGGCCGCAGTCCTCAGCCGCCGCCCGGCAGCGGCGCGGGTTCCGGGGCGAGCGTGACGACGTGCTCGATGCCCTGCCGGAACATCTTGGCGTAGGGGCAGATGCGTTCGGTGTTGCGGATGAGTTCGGCCGCGAAGGCGCGATCCAGCCCTGGCAGCTGCACTTCGATGCGGGCCGAGAGCAGGAACAGGCCATCGACGGGATCGCGCGAAAAGGTCACCGCCACGTCGAGTTGCGCGTCCACCAGCGCCACGCCAGCGCGCATCGCCAGCAGTGTCATCGCGCCGTGGAAACACGAGGCGTAGGCGGCCGCCAGCAGTTGCTCCGGATTGCTGCCACCTCCCAGTCCGCCCAGCGATTCGGGCAGCCGCAGGTCGATCTCGAGCGAGCCGTCATCGGATCGCACCACGCCGGATGCGCGGCCGTGCCTGGCCTCGCCTCCCGTCACTCGCACATGTCCGGTGTACAGCGCCTGCTCGTCGCGTCCGTAATAGCGGTCGAGCCATTCAGGCGGCGGAGGACTCAGCGAACCCATGAGGATGCATCCCTTCGTTGAGAGGCCGCGCGGCCGGCTGGCCGCGCATGGTGCGACGCACGCCGGGTCATCGCCCGTGAGCGAGCCCTGCACGTCCATCGCACCCGAGGGTGCTTCCTGTCCGCCGTCCTGTCGTGTTGCTGATCGGATTCCGCGGAGACGCCGCGCCGACGTGGGTTCGTCCCGTGCACGAACGGATGGAAAGTGCACGCCCCTTTACAGCATCCTCGACAAGCTGACATCCGTCATCTCCGTCACGGCGGACAGGAAGCATTCGAAACAGTCCTGCGCACTGCACGAGGGATCGGATCCGTACCGCGGATCCCCTGCTGGCAGGCAGCGCATCGCCTCGTTGCAGGCACCTTAGGACCGCCGCCGATACGTCGGAAGCCATGCCCGCGGACACCTTGCGTTGCCCCTTGCGCAACAATCGACGGATTGGGCGACCGGCGGGAATCGCCGCCCATGCGGACGGGGCGCGCTCGCATGTGCCGGCCAGAACGGAGCCGCTACAACGCTCCCGGGATCCTCTTGAAGGTCGATGACGGCTCGATCACGAAGGCGACACTGTCGACCGCCCCGCCGCATCCGTCCCGGCCGCCACGATGCACGGGCATCGCGGCTGGCCAGGAGTGAGGCAACTACTCGCGCTCGAGGCGCGCGAGGGCTTCCTTCTTTCCCAGCCCCCGCAGGGCGACCAGCTTGGGCAACTGCGATTTCCGGGGAGCCGACTTTTCCTGTTCCCAGTGGTAGATCGACTGGCCGCTCACGCCTGCCAGTTTCCCGAAATCCGCAGCCGACAGGCCGAGCTTCGAACGCATCGTGCGGATACCCGCGGCGGTGATGCGAACGCGGCTGGATTCGACCGGCTCGACTTTCGGGGTGGCAGGAAGGGCCCTGGACGCAACCTTGAGTCCGCGTTCCAGCTGCGCCACCTTGCGCTTCAGCTCTGCGATTTCCCTGCGATACGCGGTGCTGGCCTTGCGCAGCGATTCGACTTCGGTGCGTACTTCCTTGCGCGCGAGGCGGGCGATCTCGGTTTTGAGCAGAGTTGCGAAGTTGGCCATTCTGGTTCTTCAGTCAGTGGGGGCAAGGCCATACGCTAACATCCGCCACCCGATTCCGATGTGACGCGACAGGCGCAAAGCGCCCTTTTCCGTCAAAATACGCATCGCAAGGCAATCAGGTCCAGGCAGTACATGCGTATCGGAATCGACTTTGGAACGAGCTATTCGGCTGCGGGCGCGGTCGTCGACGGTGAACTGCAGCTGATCCGTTTCGGCCAGGACCAGCAGTTCCGTACGACGGTGTTCTTCCCGCAACGACTGCCGGACCTGTCCGACTTCGAACTCACCGATGCGATGCACGACGAGATCCAGAAGCTTGTCGGCGAATTCCGTCGCGACCAGACAAGGCTGCATGCGCAGCTGCGCGCGCGTCGCGAACAGGCGCTGCAGCGCCCCGAACCGCAGCGCACCGCCGAACTGGGCATGATTCCGTCCCCGCGCGTCCGCAGCGATGCGGAACTGGAGCGCGATGCACGCGCACTGGTGCGCCGCCGCTGGGCCGCCGAGGAAATGCGCAAGGCAATGCTCGAAGGCATCGACCTGCAGCGGGCGTTGTACGGCGAGGAAGCCGTCGATGCGTACATCGAAGGCAGCGCCGGCCAACTGGTGGTTTCGCCAAAATCCATGCTGGGCTACAAGCTGGAGGCGCGGGCGCGCGACACGCTGCTTGGCATCGCCACGCACCTGCTCCGCCATATCCGCCTCACCGCCAGTACGCAGCTGGGCCGCGACGTGAGGGCGGCCGTGCTCGGGCGTCCGGTGAAGTTCCGCAGCTCGATGAAAGAGGCCGGTGGCGTGCAGGCGCTGGAGATCCTCACCGACGCCGCGTACGCCGCAGGGTTCGATGAAGTGCAGTTCCTGGAGGAACCGGCGGCGGCCGCGTACGGCTATCACGCGCAGACGCAGCAGCCGCGTCGCACGCTGATCCTCGACATCGGCGGCGGCACGACGGACATGGCCCTTGCCGACGTCGGCGGCGCGGGCGCTGCGCCGACCGTGCATGCCTCCTGGGGCGAGCCGGTCGGCGGAACCGACGTGGACATCGAGTTGAGCATGCGCGGCGTCATGCCGCTGTTCGGCAAAGGCGTGACCAACACGCCGGTGCACCGCTTCTTCGAGGCGTCCGCAGTTCAGGACCTGCAACGCCAGGCCAGGTTCCGCGAAACTTCGTTCGAGCATGTGCAGGCGCCTTACGGCGAACGACTGGAAACCCTGAAGCAACCCGGGCACACGGTTCGCCTCAACCGTGCCGTGGAGCGCGCGAAGATCCAGCTGAGCGAGATGGCTGACGTGACGCTCGATCTGGACTTCATCGAATCCGGTCTGCAGGCGCCGATCGATTCGGCACGACTGGGCGATGCGGCGCATCCGTTCCTGCATCAGCTGCGCGTGCTGATGGAGCGTGCCCGCGACGATCTGGATGCACCACCGCAGACGATCTACCTCACCGGCGGCATGTCGCGTTCGCCCTACGTGCCGCTGCTCGCCAGGCAGATCTTCCCGGGCGCAGAACTGGTTTCGGGAAACGCATCACTGGGCGTGGTGACGGGTTTGGCGCACGCGGCGGCTTCCGATCGCTGACCGAACGGCGCCATCGCGACGCGCGATCAGGCGCGCAGCGCCCAGGCTCCGCCGCGAACTGCCCGAATGCAACGCGCCATGTGGCTGGGGTGCGTGAAGCCGGTAGCGAGCGCGATCTCGTTGGGGCTCGATCCACCTTCGGCCAGCAGCTCGCACGCGCGCTCGACCCTGCGATGCATGACGAAGCGATGGGCCGGCATGCCGGCCGCGTTGCGGAACAGCACCTTGAAGTGCGAAACGCTGAAGCCCGCGACATCCGCCAGCTCGGCCAGGGTCAGGTCTTCGTCCAGGTGCGCCTGGATGTAATCGACGAGCTTGCGCATGCGCCAGGCCGGCATCGCGCGGCCCTCTTCGGCCGATCGCGCTTTCGGCGAATCCAGCTTCAGCAAGCGCGCGGCAAGCGCGCAGGCCAGCGAATCGACGAAAAGCCGGCCCGACGGATAGCCTCCCTCGCCCTCTGCCTGCATGAGCCACCCGATCCGTTCGATCTGCGGATCGCGGATGTGGATCGCCGGCGCGATGTCGGCCGCGCCTTGCGCCAGCCGCATTGCGCCGGCCGCTTCGGCGATCTGCCCGGGCGCCAGCCGCAGCAGCAACGACGTGGCCGACGTCGACAAGGTCCAGCGCGTGCTCGATCCAGCCGGCACGACGCAGAACTGGCCGTGCAGTCGCGTGCCGCGCCGCTCGACGCCGCTCGCGCGATACGAGACGGGCACCGCACCACCCAGGTGCAGGCACAGCACGTGGCGATCGTCGACGGGCGAGTCGAATCGCCCTGACGGCACGGGCGAGGTCAGCACGTCCAGCGGCGGAGGGCCCGACCGCGGCGGCGCATCGGCGAAGGCCTGCGCCGGAATGGGCGGGTAGCACGAAGGACGGCCGGAATCGCTCATGGCCCGCATGCTCAGGGCAGTCAGGCCATGGACGAAGGCCCAGAAGTCATCCCTGCGTGGGCGATATCACCCGCATCGTCCGCCGAACACTCACGGCATTGCTCCCGGGACGAGTCAGCCGCCGCACCCGCCGCAGCACACCGACGGCAGCGGTTGGATCTGCGGCTCTGAAACGATGCATCCGGCATCGCGGAGAGCGCCCGACAAGGTGGCGACATCGAATGCGCCGGCAATGCGCAGGCGACCGGGTTGCGCACCGACCAGCGCGGCGGGGTCGAGGCCACGAAGGGCTTCTTCGATGCGGGCAAGATCCGCGGTGCGTGTGTCGATGGCGACGGTGAATTCCATGGTGTCTCCCGATGTGCGATGCGAACGGAACGCCCGGATGCAGGCAGCCCGTCGCGGTGGTTGTTTCGTGCTCCGTCAGCCCTGCGCGGGCTCGTCGGCGTCGCCACGCGAAGCCGCGCCGGACGGCTCCAGCCACACGCCGGCGGCTTCCAGCGATTGTGCTACCAGCGCGAACCCTTCCGACGCCGGGTCGAAATGTTCCAGTGCGTTGTTCATGGCGACTCCTCAGCCCCACAGAACGAGGGCGCCCAGCGGATGATGCGCCCGGGCGATGAAATAGATCTGCGCGTACACCAGCAGCGCCAGCGCGAACATGGCCACTCGCGTGAGCGTGCGCCTGGATCGCATCGCAAGGATCCCCAGCACGACGTAGGTGACCACCAGCACCACCTTCACCACCAGCCATCCATTGGCGAACAGCGCGCCAGGCAGGATGGTCAGCAGCATCATCGCGGCAGTGAGGAGCACCGTGTCCACGGTGTAGCTCAGGTAGCGCACGGGCGCGGCCATGGGCCAGCGCAGCCCGGCCAGCGCGGATGAGCCGCGCAGGAAGAACAGTGCACCGCTGCACGTGATCGCGGCGATGTGCACGAACTTGATCTGCGGATAGAACTCGATCATGCGGGCGCCCTCAACCCGGCTTGCCGTCGGCGCGTGGCGACAGATAGATGCGTCCCAGGCGCGCGACCCACGGAAGGAACGCGACAAGCCAGCCGATCGCCGCCGCGACGTGCCACGCGTAGGCGTCCGGCATGAGTTCGGCAGCCACGCGCATCACCGCCACCACCTGCACGGCGACGAAGGCGAACCACGCCACCGGCGGCATCACCAGCGGCCGGCCCGAATGCCCCTGCGTCACGCGCGTGACCATCGCCACCAGCAGGCTGCCGAAGAAGCCGATGAACAAGGCGTGCGCCGGTGCACGGCCGAACTCGAAGATGCCGGTCATCGCGTACACGAGGCTCTGCGCGCAGAACAGCGCGAAGGTGATCGGCAGCCACGCCGTACCAATGAACAGCACCGCCAGCAGTCCCGGCATGCGTCCGCGCGGCCACCAGCGCCACAGCGCGAAGACGCTCGCGACGAGCAACGGCAGGTCGGCGAGCCACAGCCACGCATAGGCGTGCGTGAGTTCGAGCACCAGATGCGCCATCAGCAGCGCCCACACGATCGCCAGCCACGCCAACGGACGCCACGGCGTGTATCCGGGCACCGCATTGCCGGCGAAGAACGGGAACATCCGGTGCGCGACCGTCAGGTACACCGGCAGCAACAGCCCGATCGTGCCGAGCTTGATGCTCGCCATCGCCCACATCGGCGAGGCGCCGAGCACGAAGGCGACGAACGCCATCAGCCCGGTCCATCCCAGCACCAGCGCGGCGAAGCACGAACGCGCATGCCACGTCGCGCCCTTCTCCATCGTCAGCAGTCTGCCCAGGATGATCACGCCCGCCGACCAGCCCGCCGCGGCCATCAGCAGGCCGATGAAGAAGCCGACCTCCCACCCGCATGCGCCGATGAGGATCGCCAGCTGCCCGCCCATCAGTCCGGCGCCGACCGGCAGGTAATGCCAGCGCGACAGCTCCTGCAGCCCCATCCAGCGCGGGAAGGTGGTCAGCAGGAAACCGAAGATGAAACTCGGCAGCACCAGGTACTGCATCACGAAGGCGTGCAGCCATCCGGCCGGCACGGGCGGTGGCGTCATGGCGAAGGTCTGCGGCCAGCGCGTGGAGACCAGCCACAGCGCCCACCAGAGCATCGCCAGCAGGACGTTCCCTGCCCCGATGAAGAACATCAGCCGGTGCGGCGCCTGCGCGAGGCGTCGGGGAGAAAGCGTGGGTTCGACGGTTTTCTGGAGCATGGCGCCAGTGTCCACATGGCGATTCGCGATGGCCTTGACCCAGGTCAGGCAGCTGCGATTTCGCTACCACGAAAAAAAGCCCGGCCCTGGGGCCGGGCAAACCCAGCGATGAATACGGTCCAGGTCAGGCCCGTGCCGGCACCGCTGCCGTGGCGGCGACTCGCCGTGGCGCCACCCACAGACGCAGCACGAACCAGGCCAGCGCCAGCGCGCCGATGCTGAAGATCGTGTCGGCCGGCACGCGCATCCACACCAGCAGGTCGACGATCGGCTGCTGCATGAATTCGGCCGAACGTGCATACCAGTAGCCGTGCTTGAGCGCGGCGTTGAGCTGCAGGATTCCCAGCGGAAGCAGCGTGAGCAGCGCCATGCCCGCAAGCCCGATGTTCATCGCCCAGAACGCGGTGCGCAGCACCTTCTCGTTCCACTCCACGTCCGGCTTCAGGCCGCGCAGGCAGAACAGCATCAGGCCGATGCCGAGCATCCCGTACACGCCGAACAGCGCGGTGTGGCCGTGCGTCGGCGTGAGGTTCAGGCCCTGCATGTAGTACAGCGACAGCGGCGGGTTGATGAGGAAACCGAACAGCCCGGCGCCTACGAGGTTCCAGAACGCCACCGCGATGAAGAACATGATCGGCCAGCGGTAACGCTGCATCCACGGCGTCGCCTTGCCCATCGTGTAGCTGTGGTAGGCCTCGAAACCGACGTACGCCAACGGCACCACTTCAAGCGCGGAGAAGCTCGCGCCCAGCGCGATCACCGCCGTCGGCGTGCCCGCGAAGTAAAGGTGGTGCAGCGTGCCCAGCACGCCACCGGCCATGAAGACGATGGTGGCGAACAGCACCGCGATGGTGGCCGTGCGCACCTGCAGCAGGCCCAGGCGCGTGAACAGGAACGACATCACCGCGACCGCGAAGACCTCGAAGAAGCCTTCCACCCACAGGTGCACGACCCACCAGCGCCAGTACTCGACCATCGACAGCGAGGTGTGCTCGCCCCACATCAGGCCGGCTGCGTAGAACAGGCCGATGGCCACGGTGGACAGGAACAGCAGCACGACGATCGAACGCGATTCGCCGCCGCTGCGGATCGCCGGCCACAGCGAGCGCCCCACCAGCGTCAGCCACAAGCCCAGGCCGATGAACAGGAACCACTGCCAGAAGCGGCCCAGGTCCACGTATTCCCAACCCTGGTGGCCGAACCAGAAATTGTGTTCCAGCCCCAGCTTCTGCATCACCGCCAGCCACTGTCCGGCGAACGCGCCGACCACGATGACCAGCAGGCACACCCACAGCACGTTGACGCCCAGGCGCTGGAACTTCGGTTCATGCCCGGAGATCGCCGGCCCGATGTATAACCCCATGCCGAGCCACGCGGTGGCGATCCACAGCACCGCCAGTTGCGTGTGCCAGGTGCGCGTCAGCGAGTACGGCAACACGTCGGCCAACGCGAAACCGTAGGCCTGCTGCCCTTCGACCTGGTAGTGCGCCGTGATCGCCCCCAGCAGGATCTGCGTCAGGAACAGCGCGATCACCACCCAGAAATACTTCGCGGTGGCCTTCATCGACGGCGTCACCTTGATCGACGCGAGCGGGTCGGTTTTCGGCAGTTCCGGCGCCATTTCCTCGCCGTGGTTCACCGCGTAATGCCAGCCCAGCAGCGCGATGCCGGCGATGAGGAACAGCACGCTGAACACCGTCCAGACGAACGCGCTGCTGGTCGGCTTGTTGCCGACCAGGTCGTCGGCCGGCCAGTTCGCCGTGTAGGTGATGTCCGAACCCGGGCGCTGCGTGACCGCGGCCCATGCGGTCCACCAGTAGAACGCGGTCAGCTGGTTGCGATGGCCGGCGTCGGGCACGGTGTCGTTGCGCATCGCATACGCTTCGCGCAGTCCGGCGGTGGCCGGGTCGTTGCCGAACAGGCTGGTGTAGTGCCTGGCGACATTCGCGATGGCGTCGATGCGGTCGGCGTCCAGCCGGATCGTCCTGGTGCCCTCGTCATAGGTGTTGGGCCGCATCAGCGCCTGCACGCGCGCCTGGTACGCCGCGCGGACGTCGGCCGGCAGCTTCTTGTAGCTGTCCACGCCGGCCTCGCGCAGGGCCCAGATGTCCATCACCGCCTCGGCTTCGCGATGCAGCCAGTCGGCGCTCCAGTCCGGCGCCACATAGCCGCCGTGGCCCCAGATGGAACCCAGCTGCTGGCCACCGATCGACTGCCACACCTGGCGGCCGGTCTCGATGTCCTTGCGCGTGAACACCACCTCGCCCTTCGTTCCGACCACCTGTTCGGGCATCGGTGGCTGCTGGCGGTGGATTTCGCCGCCGACCCATAGCAGGACGGCGAACGAAGCGATGAGCAGGGTCGCCAGCCCTGCCCACAACTTTCGGGTCGAATTCATGTCGGCACTCCGTTGAGAACGCAGGCATGTTCCGCCCGCCCCACCGGGGCTGCACATGACGCAGGTCAAGAGTCAATGCGAATGCTTCGCGGCCCGCGGCGATCGCCGGGGGCCGGCGGGCCGTCAGTGCCGCAGGACCGTCAGGGCGAGCGCTTCCAGGCGCGGCATGTCGAGGATCTCAACATCGCGTTGCTTGATCGACACCAATCCGTCGCGCTCGAAACGGCGCAGCACGCGGCTCACCGTCTCCGGCGCCTGGCGCAGGTAGTTGGCGATGTCGGTGCGCGACATCGTCAGTTGGAAGCGGCGCGGCGAGAACCCGCGCTGCGCGAGGCGGCGCGAGAAGCCGATCAGGAACGCAGCCATGCGCTCATCCGCCGAATGATCGCCGGCGAAAAGCGAGGCCACGCCGATATCGCGGCTCATCAGGCGGAACAGGTGCCGCTGCAGGTTGGGCAGCTTCGCCGCGAGCATCGCGATGCGGGGGAACGAGAAACGGCACAGCATCACCGTGTCCAGCGCCACCGCGTTGCACGGATAGCGGTCCTCGTGCACGGCGTTCAGCCCGATCACCTCGCCCGGCAGGTGGAAGCCCAGCACCTGCTCGCGCCCGTCCGAATCCAGCAGGTAGGTCTTGACGGTGCCGGCGCGCACGGCGGCGATCGCGCTGAACGCGTCGCCCTCGCGGAACACATGATCGCCCGCCTTCAACGGGCCGACGTGTTCGACGAGCACGTGCAGGTCCATCAGCGCGCTCTTGTCCATGCCCTCGGAAAGACAGGCCTGCGAGAACGCACAGGTGGAACAGAATTTCAGCGCATCGCCGTCGTCGGCGAGGATCGCTGCATCGGTGCGCGGAAAAACGACGCCGGAAGTCATGCCCTGCCCGATCGCGATATCAGACGGTGCGCGAGAACTGCGTCACGACCCCGTCCTGCGGCACGAGGTAGCGGTCGAAGCACGCCGCCAGCACCCGCAACAGCAGCCGCCCACGGGGCGTGGCCCGGATGGCGCGTGAAGACAGTTCCACCAGCCCGTCCTTTTCCAGCGATATCAACTGCGGCCAAGAGTGTGCGAAATAGTCGTGGAAGTCCATCAGGTACCGACGCTCGGTCTGCGCGATATCGATCTCGCCCAGGCACATCAACTGCTGGATGACGTCGGCACGGACCAGGTCGTCCTCGTCCATCTGCATGCCGCGCCACACCGGCAGCCGGCCCTCGTCGATCGCGCGCTCCCAGTTGGGCAGGTCGCGGGGATTCTGGCTGAAAGTGGCGCCGACGTGGCTGATGGCGCTCACGCCAAGGCCGATCAGATCGCTGTCGGCGCAGGTCGTGTATCCCATGAAGTTGCGGTGCAGGTCGCCGCGCGATTGCGCGCGCGCCAGGTCGTCGCTCGGCAGCGCGAAGTGGTCCATGCCGATGTAGACATAGCCGGCCGCGCCGAGCCTTTCGATGGCCCGCTGCAACAGCGCCAGCTTCTCCTGCGGCGAAGGCAGGTCCTGCGTGCGTATCTGCTGCTGCGGCCGGAACAGCGTGGGCAGGTGCGCATAGCTGTAGATCGCGAAGCGGTCCGGCCGCGCCTGCACGGCGACCTCCAGCGTGCGGTCGAACCCATCCAGCGTCTGCAACGGCAGGCCGTAGATCAGGTCCAGGTTCACCGAACGGAACCCGTTACTGCGGCACGCGTCGATGATGGCGAGCGTTTCCTCCACGCTCTGGATGCGGTTCACCGCCTTCTGCACGGCGGGGTCGAAGTCCTGCACGCCCAGGCTGGCGCGATTGAAGCCGGCCTGGGCGAGAGTGCGGATGTCGTCCGGACTGACGAAGCGCGGATCGAGTTCGATCGACAACTCGCGCTGCTGCGCATCGGCGAACGCGAAATGGTTGCCGATGACGTCCACTACCTCGGCGATCTGCCCGGCGGAGAGGAAGTTTGGCGTGCCGCCGCCGAAATGCAGCTGCACCACCTGGCGGTCGCGGTCGAACAGCGCCGACATCATCCCGATCTCGCGGTACAGGCGCGTCAGGTACGCGTCGCCGCGCGCCTTGTCGCGCGTGATGATGCGGTTGCAGCCGCAGTAGAAGCACGGGCTGGTGCAGAACGGCACGTGCACGTACAGCGACAGCGGGCGCGGGATCGGGTCGCCGTTGGTGATCGCGGCCGCCTCGCGCAACCGCGTCGGTCCGAAGTCCGCACGGAACTGCGGCGCGGTGGGATACGAGGTGTAGCGCGGCCCGGGGCGGTCGTAGCGGCCCAGCAGGTCGGGATCGAAGAGGACGGTCGAAGTGGCCATGTCCGCAGCCTATCCATGCCACCGCATGACGCCTTGACTTCGGTCAAGGGGAATGTGTCGCCTTGCGTCCGGCGCCTGTTGGCGGCCTTGCGCACCGGAAACCGCTCATCGGCTTGATCTGGATCATGTCCGGCTGAACGGAGCGCGCAGATGCTGGCGCTCACCGGTACACACAGGTCGACGCGTGAACATGCATCCCTTCGACGCCCGCGGCATCGGCAAGCGCCTCCGCCATGCCGCGATCTTCGGCGCGCTCGATGTCCTCACCCCGGGCGAGACGATGCGCTTGTTCAACGACCATGACCCCGTCCCGCTGCTGCGCCAGATGCAGCAGCGCTACGGAGAAGCGGTCCGCGTGGAGTACCTGCAGCGCGAGCACGGCGTGGTCATCATCGACTTCACGGTGATGGCGCAGGACCAGGCGGCAATGCGTGCGCTGCCCGCGGCTGGAGGCGGCTAACACTCAGCCGCGCGGCCTGGGCCGCTGCGCGAGCCAGCGATCGAGCTGGTTCGCGAATGCCTGCCGGTCGCGTGCATGGAACGCGGGCGGCCCACCGGTCTGCACGCCGGCGCCACGCAGCTCTTCCATGAAGTTGCGCATGGACAGGCGCTCGGCCATGTTTTCCGGGCTGTAACGCTCGCCACGCGGATTCACCGCCACCCCGCCCTTCTCGATCACGCGCGCTGCCAGCGGAATGTCCTGCGTGACCACCAGGTCCCCGGCGCGCATGCGCTCGACGATCTCGCTGTCGGCCACGTCGAACCCACCGCTCACCTGCAGTGCGCGGATGAAACGCGATGCGGGCACGCGGATCCACTGGTTCGCCACCAGCCAGACCTGCACCTGCGCACGCTCGGCCGCGCGGAACAGGATCTCCTTGATGACGCCGGGGCAGGCGTCGGCGTCGACCCATATCTGCGACGGCGTCGGTTCGGGGTCGCTCATCGGGCGCGGCTCCAGCGGGTTGCGCAATGCGGGGCGACAGCTTGACGCATCGCACGCGCGATGTCCGCTGTTCTACGTCCGACGAATGCCCTCACGCCGCGGCGCGTCCCCGTCAACCGACGCGAGGCGCGCGGTGCGCGCCTTACGCCCAGCTCGAAACATCGCGCCCATACCCCATTGCGTGCTGCAACTGCTCGGTCAGCTTGCAGGCGCCTTCGTCGGGACGATGGACGAAGCGCATCTGCACGCCTTGCGGGCTGGTGATGATGACGGTGCAGTTCGGCCAACCGCAGGCCGGGCCATGCACTTCCAGTTTCCAGTCGGGCGGCAACGTTCGCAGCGGTTGGTTCATGCTCGACTCCATCGGCTCAACGCCAGCTGTTGAAGGCTTCATCGGGACGCAGCTCATCGGCGATCTGCTCGGGGCGTGCGATACGAAGCGTGGGGTCGTCGTGTTCGCGAAGGGGTTGCTGCGCGTGCAGGTCGGCTGCGAGTTCACGCGTTATTTCGCACGCGAACTGGAAGGGCTTGTGCGCGAAGGTGATCTCCTGTCCGTGAGGGCTCGTCAGTCGCAGACAGCATTCGCGCCGCTCGCGCGAAGGCGGCAGTGCTTCAAGCCGCCAACCGGGTGGCAGGCACTGGATGGTGAGGTTCATGTCGATTCCTGCTCCCTGTGCAGTTCGATGCGAACGTATCGAAGCCAACGCGGGTTCCGCGTGAATCCAGACAGGCCCTTCACAGGTTTTTTTGCGGGGAAACATTGCCACGATGGCAAGCGATCACGGGCGCTACACGCCGTTCCGACGGCATTCCGACAAGCTCGCGTTAGCATCCACTCGACTGCCGCGGGGGAACTGCCGGTGCGTTGTACCTGCTCCATGCTCTTCGTCGAGGACAGTTATCTGCTGGCGGAGTCGGCGGTTCTGGCACTGCACGCCGCGGGACTGAACGTGCATCCGGTGCCGGATGCGCAGTCGGCACTGGAGGCGTTCGAACAACGCCGCTTCGACTGCGCGGTGATCGACGTCGAACTGCCCGGCGACATGGACGGCGTGGAACTGGCGCGCCGGCTGCTGCAGCTGCGACCCGACCTTCCGATCGTGCTGGCGACCGGCTATGACGCCGCGCTGTGCGGGGCGCCCGCGGACGTTCCGGTCTTCCAGAAGCCCTACCGGTTCGAGGAGCTCACTTCCTCCGTCTGCCCCCGCGTCCTGGCCCTGGCCCGGCGCTGAACCCGTCCTGCGCCGCGCCGCGGGCATCGGCGGCGGCAAACGCCTAGAATGCCGGCTCCGTTTTTCGCCCAAGGCATCCCGATGGCGCTCAAGGCGACCGTGGTCAAGGCCGAGCTGCAACTCAGCGACCTCGACCGGCACCATTACGCAACCTACCCGCTCACCCTCGCCCAGCACCCGTCGGAGACCGACCAGCGGCTGATGGTGCGCCTGGTCGCGTTCGCGCTTTATGCCAGCGACCGGCTGGAGTTCGGCAAGGGCCTGAGCAATGAAGAAGACCCCGACCTGTGGCGCCGCGATTACACCGGCGACATCGAGCAGTGGATCGACCTGGGCCAGCCGGACGAATCGCGCATCCGCAAGGCGTGCGGCCGTGCGCGGCAGGTCGTGGTCGTCAACTACGGCGGTCGCGCGGCAGATGTGTGGTGGGACAAGAATGCCGCCGCGCTGTCGCGACTGGACAACCTCACCGTCATCGACATCGACGCCGACACGGTCGAGGCGCTGGGCGCATTGATCGAACGCAGCATGCGCTTCAGCGCCCTCATCCAGGACGGCGAACTGCAACTGATGGGCGACGCGGGAACGCTGCTCGCCTTCCGCCCCCGCACGCGCATGGCACCGGCCGCGCAAGCTGCCTGATCGCTGCATGGGCGGGCAGTTCGATGTGATGATCGTCGGCGGCGGTGCCGCCGGCCTGATGTGCGCGTTGACCGCCGGGCATCGCGGCAGGCGCGTGCTGGTCGTCGAACATGCCAACCGCGTCGGCAAGAAGATCCTGATGTCCGGCGGCGGCCGCTGCAACTTCACCAACACCGGCGCGACGCCCGCGAACTACCTGTCCGCGAACCGGCACTTCTGCAAATCGGCGCTGGCGCGCTACACGCCGTGGCATTTCATCGAGATGGTCGAGCGCCACGGTATCGCCTACCACGAGAAGGAACTGGGCCAGCTGTTCTGCGACGAGTCGTCCAAGCTCATCGTGAAGATGCTGCTGGACGAATGCGCGGCGGCCGGCGTGCAGGTGGAGACCAGTTGCAGCATCGAACGCCTGGGCCACGGCGACAGCGACGACGCGCGCTTCCGCCTGCACACGACGCGCGGCAACTTCTCCGCACCGTCGCTGGTGGTGGCGAGCGGCGGCCTGTCGATCCCGAGCATGGGCGCGACCGGCTTCGGCTATGAACTCGCGCGCCAGTTCGGCCATGCCGTGCTGCCCACGCGCGCCGGACTGGTGCCGCTGACCCTGAGCGGAAAGCACCAGGAACGCCTGGCCGATCTCGCCGGCGTCGCATTGCCCGTCACTGCGCGCTGCAACGACGCGAGTTTCAGCAACTACATGCTGGTGACGCATCGCGGCGTCAGCGGGCCTGCGATCCTGCAGATCTCCTCGTTCTGGCAGCCCGGCGACGACCTGCGCCTGGACCTGCTGCCGGGCCACGATGCGCTGGAAACCCTGCAGCAATGGCAGCGCGAACGCCCCGCCGCCGAACTGAAGACCATGCTCGGCGAGATCATCCCGAAGCGCTTCGCGCAACGCCTGTGCGAGCACTGGCTGACCAATCGCCCGATGAAGCAGTACAACGCGCCGCAACTGCGCGAGATCGCCGGGATATTGAGCGACTGGTCGCTGGTGGGCAGCGGCACCGAAGGCTACCGCACGGCGGAAGTCACGCTGGGTGGCGTGGATACCGATGAAGTGTCTTCCAGCACGATGCAGTCCAAACGCGTGCCCGGCCTGTATTTCATCGGCGAAGTCGTTGACGTGACGGGCTGGCTCGGCGGCTACAACTTCCAGTGGGCGTGGGCGTCGGGGCATGCGGCGGGGAACGCGGTGTAGGGAACCCTGGACCCCTCTGCCGAAGAAGCCACACCGCGTCTCACCGGCTGCGACAGCAGCCGCATAAAGTCCATGTCCGTTCCCGGATGAGGATGTCCCGTTGAAGACGCAGTACTACACCTCCTCCAGCCTCGATGGCTTCCTCGCCACCGAAGACGATTCGCTCGACTGGCTGTTCCCGCTGGGCGATATCGACCAGACGAGCTATCCGGCCTTCATCGAAGGTGTCGGCGCGATCGCGATGGGTTCGACGACCTACGAATGGATCCTGCGCAACGCGACTTCCGTTTCGGAGCAGACCGGATCCGCCTGGCCTTACACGCAGCCGACGTGGGTGTTCACCCGTCGCAAGCTGCCCCGGCCGGACGGCGCGAACGTGACGTTCGCCAGCGGCGACGTGTCGTCCGCCCACGCGCGGATGGTCGCTGCGGCCGAAGGAAAGAACGTGTGGGTGATGGGGGGCGGCGATCTGGCCGGACAGTTCCACGATGCGGGACTGCTCGACGAAATGATCGTGCAGATCGGGTCTGCCACGCTCGGCAAGGGAAAGCCGCTGTTTCCGCGTCGCGTCCTCTCGCCTGGACTGTTGCTGGAGTCGGTCACGCAGGTGGGCACGGGGTTCGCGGAGCTGAGGTACCGCGTGGCGAAGGCCCCTGAAGCCTCTCGGCCCGGGTAAGGCCGCAGGCCCCACCCGGGTCCGCGGCGCTGAGGTGCGGTGTCCCGGGTGCGCTTTGCTTGCCCGGGCTACGCAATATGGCCCCGGCGATTCACGCCAGGCGCGTGAAGTCGCTGACCCAGTTGCTTTCCCACGTCGCGCCGCCGTCGGCGGAGCTCGACTGCTCCCATCGCGCCGAAGTCGGCGTGATGCGCGTCCAGAGCACGCGCGTTTTCACCGCGCGCCCCTTGTACGTGTCGTCGCCGATGAACGTGCCGATGCCATCGGCGAAGCGGCCGCGCACCGGCGTTGCGATGGTGGAGGGCTCGCGGCCATCGAGCCACCAGCTCGACCATTCGCCGCTCGCATCGTCGAACGAGCGCAGGCCGATGCCGCGCACGGTGCCCTTCGGGAATTCCATGACGTTGTCGCCGACGTTGCCCTTGCCGCCGAGCACCGGCCAGTTGACCAGCGTTCCGCCGAATTCGTCCCACTGGTCGCTGCCGGCCAGGCGTTCGCGCAGGCGGCGGTGGCTCACTTTCCAGCGGCCGACGAGGAAGTCGAAGTCCTTGGGCGCGTCGGCGAGTCTCGGCAGCGGCGCGGGAGCTTTCGAGGTGCGCGTGAAGTAGTTGCGCCAGTTGACCTCCCAGCTGGCGCCGTCGTCGGGCGAGAACGCCTGTTCCCACCACGGACGCGCGCCGTGCACATCGTTCCAGCGAAAGCGCATGACGATCGGCCGTCCCTTGTACGTGTCGCGACCGGTGAAGGTGCCGCCATCGCCCTTGAAACCACCGCGCACGGGCGGATCGATGCGCGTCGGCGCGCGGCCGTCGAGCCACCAGATTGCCCACGACTCCGTGGCCGGGTCGAACGCGCGCACGCTCATGCCCCGATACGTACCCGAAGGAATATCGACGATGTTGTCGTCGACGTTGCCCAGCCCGCCCAGCGCCTGCCAGAACGAGCTTTTGCCCGGAAATTCCTCCCACTGGTCACTGCCGGCCAGGCGATCCTTCAGGCGTCGGTGCCATACGTCCCAGCTGCCGACCAGCCACTGCCAGTCCTGCGCATGCGGGCTTGCCGCCGCCGCGAGGGCGAAGGACGCAGGGAGCAGCGAGCACGCCGCCGACCCCGCGACGCCGGCAAGGAACCGACGGCGCGTCCGGAAATGGACGTCGGGATCGATACCGGTGCTGCGAACGAACGGTCCTGCCATGGGGAAACTCCCTTCTCAACGGAGGCGACACGGCGATGATCGCCAGCGCGCCGCCACGTTGACCACTTCAAATGCGGCCCGCACACTCAGCCAGACTTATGGTCACCGGCCGCCGATTCCCCTCGCTCATCGCCATCCGGGCGTTCGAAGCCGCCGCCCGGCTGGGCAGCTTTTCGAAGGCGGCGCAGGAGCTGGACACCACGGCCGCCTCGGTCAGTTACCAGGTGCGCCGGCTTGAGCAGCAGATCGGCGTCGGCCTGTTCGTTCGCCATCCCAACCACGTGATCCTCACCCGTTCCGGCGACATCGTGGCGCGCGAAACCATCAACGCCTTCGCGGCGTTGCGTGCGAGCTTCGTGCAGGCGGCGCAGGTCGACGACACGCACCTGTCGCTCACCGCCCTGCCCTCGCTCGCCACCAGCTGGCTGACGCCCAAGCTCGGGCGCTTCCGGGCGAAACACCCTGACATCGCGCTTGAGCTCGACCTGTCGGCCGTCGCCGAAGACCTCAGCGGCGGTCGTTTCGACGCGGCGATCCGCAACGGGCACGGCAACTGGCCCGGCCTGCGTGCGATCGAACTGCTGCCGAGCCTGTTCATGCCGCTTTGCGCGCCGTCTCTGCGCGAAGCGGTCGCGAACCTGGGCCGCGACCCGCAACACCCGTTGCCAGTGCCGTTGCTGGGCCGGCCGGACTGGTGGTCGTCGTGGTATCGCGCGCTGGGTTTCGACGGGGCGATTCCACCGGGACGATTCGGCACGCAGCTGTCGGCCGAATACCTCGACATCGCGGCGGCCATCGCTGGACAGGGCGTCGCGATCGGCTCGCCGATCCTGTTCCGCGACGAAATCAGCGCCGGCCGCCTTGTGCCCGCGCACGAGATGGTCGTAAGCGACGGCCGCGCGTTCTGGTTCACCTATCCCGCCGCGCGGCACGACAGCCGCAAGATCGGCAGCTTCCGGGAATGGTTGTGCGCCGAGGCGGCGCGCGATTGCGATGCGGCCCGTGCCTTCATCCGGCGCGCGGTTGTCGTGGAGCCGTGAGGGCTCGGCCGCGATCGACGATCCGGCTGATGCCGCCCGGTTACTGCGGCAGATTCGAACGGATCAGGTCCGCCGTTTCGGCAAGTTGCCTTGCGGACGCCTGAACCCGTTCCCGTCTCAGCGCATCGCCGCTGCGATCGTGCGGCGTGCCACGCATTCGCCCGGCGCCATCGAATGTCGCCAGTTGCGGTGGACCGATGCCCCAATCACTGCCCTTCTGCCGGGGCACGACGTGGAAGTGGAAGTGCGGCGTTTCCTGTCCGCTGTAGACGCCGTTGTTCTGGAACGTGAGTATTCCCAGCGGCCGATACGCCCTCACCAGCGCATGCGCGACACGCTTGGCCCGGACCATGATGGCCTCGCATTCCTGACTGGAAAGATCCAGCAGCGTCGCGACGTGCCGCCGGGTGATGACACAGCATTGGCCCACTTCGAACTGCCATGGGTTGATCACCGTCAGCGTGTGTTCGCACTCCTCGATGACCGCCCATCGCTCTTCGCGACCTGCCATGCCTTCACACAGATCGCACGGGTCCCGCACGGGAAGCTCGATCATCCGCGTTCTCCGGTCCAGTGCTGGCGGACATTACCACCGCGCGCGGACGCGCAGCTACGCATCATGGTTCACCAAGCGCAGGCGACTGCGACGTTCCCACGCACGACGCCGGGTAGGAAGCGCACATCTGGCGCGTGCAGCAGGACACTTCGCGCAGACCCGGCCACCCCGTATCCGTCAACGGACACCAGCGGTCATCGCGCATCACGCCGAGCGAACGCGACGTGCACAACCATGCGGCTTCCCGCCCACCAGGAGACACCGCGATGGCCGGTTCGAAGGTAGCGAAAGGACAGACTCCGGACATTCTTCCGAGGCCGGATTTCCACTTCACCGGCGAGGTCGGCCGCACGTACGCCGACTCCGATCCCGCGCAGTTCCCGCAGCCGGTGCAGGCGCCGGCGGGCGCGCCGAACATCGTGCTGATCCTGCTCGACGACGTCGGCTTCGGGCAGTTCAGCACCTTCGGCGGCGGCGTGCCGTCGCCGACGATGGATCGCCTCGCCGCCGAAGGACTGCGCTACAACCGCTTCCACACCACCGCGCTGTGCAGTCCCACGCGAGCGGCGCTGATCACCGGGCGCAACCACCACTCGGCGTCCTTCGCCGGCATCACCGAGGCGGCGACCGGCTACGACGGCTACTGCTGCGTGTTGCCGCGCGATTGCGGAACGGTGGGCGAAGTGCTGCGCCAGAACGGCTGGATGACTGCGTGGATCGGCAAGAACCACAACACGCCGACGTGGGAACTCAGCGCCGCCGGGCCGTACGACCGCTGGGCCAACGGCTTGGGCTTCGACTACTTCTACGGCTTCAACGCCGGCGACATGAACCACTGGAACCCGCTGCTGTACGAGAACCGCGACCTCGTACCGGCCTCGACCGATCCGGACTACCACCTCACCGAGGACCTCGCAGACCGCGCCATCGCCTGGGTGCGCAGGGTCAAGAGCATCGCGCCGGACAAGCCGTACTTCCTCTATGTCGCACCTGGAGCCACGCACGCGCCGCATCAGGCGCCGAAGGAATGGATCGACAAGTTCAAGGGCCAGTTCGACATGGGCTGGGACGCCTACCGCGAACAGACTCTGGAACGGCAGAAGGCGCTCGGCGTGGTGCCGAAGGACACCAGGCTCACCGAGCGCTCCAAGGGCCTGCCCGCATGGGACGGCCTGGCCGACGACCAGAAGCGCCTGTACGCGCGGATGATGGAAGTCTTCGCCGCCTACGGCGCGCAGGTGGACGCGGCGATGGGCCGCGTGATCGACGCGGTGAAGGCACTGCCCGACGCCGACAACACCATCATCCTCTACATCGCCGGCGACAACGGCTCCAGCGCCGAGGGCGGGCTGGAGGGCTCGCTCAACGAGAACCTGTTCTTCAACGGCTTCGTCGAGAAGTGGCAGGACAACCTGAAGGTCATCGACGAACTGGGCGGGCCGAAGCACTTCAACCATTTCCCGTCGTCGTGGGCGCACGCGATGAACACGCCGTTCCAGTGGACCAAGCAGGTGGCCAGCCATTTCGGCGGAACGCGCAACCCGATGATCATAAGCTGGCCGGACCGCATCGCCGACAAGGGCGGACTGCGCGACCAGTTCCTGCACGTGATCGACATCGTGCCCACGCTGTACGAAGCCTGCGGCGTCACCGCGCCGCGCGTGCTCAACGGCGTGCAGCAGAAGGACATCGAAGGCATCAGCTTCGCCTTCACCTTCGAGGATGCGAAGGCGCCCAGCAGGCGGCGCACGCAGTACTTCGAACTGGCGTGCAACCGCGGCCTCTACCACGACGGCTGGATGGCCTCGGCGCCGTCGTTCGCCCCGTGGCAGGCCACGCGTCCGGAAGACTGGAACCCAGACAAGCAGATCTGGGAGCTGTACAAGCTGGACGACGACTTCTCGCAGGCCAACGACATCGCCAAGGCGAACCCGGACAAACTGCGCGAACTGCAGGACCTGTGGTGGGCCGAAGCATCCAAGTACAGCGTGCTCCCCATCGACTGGCGCGGCACCATCCGCATGAATGCCGAAGCGATGGGGCGCCCCAGCCTCGTCGGCAAGCGCACGAAGGCCACCTATTACGAAGGCATGCTTGCACTGCCCGACGCCGCATGCCTGCCGATGCTCAACAAGTCGTGGACGATCACGGCCGAGGTCGAACTGGCCGACGACAAGGCGCAGGGCATGATCGTCACGCAGGGCGGTTCCGAAGGCGGATACGGCCTGTACCTGCGCGATGGCAAACCGACCTTCGTCTACAACTTCCTCGGCGTGGAGCGCCCGACCTTCACCGCCGACACCGCGCTGCCGAAGGGCAAGGCAAGCATCGTCGTGCGGTTCGACTACGACGGCGGCGGCCTGGGCAAAGGCGGCACGATCACGCTGAGCGCGAACGGCAAGCCGCTCGCCAGTGGGAAGCTGGAACGCACGGTGCCGATCCAGTTCTCCATCGGCGAAGGCATGGATATCGGCATGGACAACGGCTCGGCCGTGGACTGGACGTACCGCCTGCCATTCAAGTTCACCGGCAGGATCGACTCGGTGACGGTAGAGGTTGAGCCAACGTGAAGCGATGACGGCTTCGCGTCGAACAGGAGCCGGTGTCCGCGCGTCGCGGACGGACAGACACACGCCGTCGCAATCGCCCGTTCCGGTGGTGGCAAGGCCCGTGCCCGCAGGCTACAGTCAGCGGACACCTCCTTAGAACCCCGGCGCGGTTTTCATCCGCGACGATCCGACGGCGAGGTCCGCCATGATCCAACACGCGTCAACGGCGCCGGTTCCGCGTCGCATCCTGCTCGCCACCGATCTGTCCAGCCGCTGCGACCGCGCCTTCGATCGCGCCGTGCAGTTGTGCCATCTGTGGAACGCGCAACTGCATGTGCTGCATGCGGTGGAAGCGATGCCGCCATCAGTCCCCGTTGGCGTGGATGCCGACGAGTACATCCGCGCACGTCCCGATCCGCGCGCACAGGCGACCGCGCAGCTGCGTGCGATGCTCAATCGCGAGCAGGTGCAGGCACAGGTGCATGTGGACGACGGGGCCGCTGCGCGCGTCATCCTCGATACGGCGCAACGCGAGGACTGCGACCTGGTGATCATGGGCGAAGGTCGCGACCGCCTCGTCGGCCCGTTCGAAGGCACGCTGGACCGCGTGGTGCGAAGCTCGCCCGCGTCGGTGCTGGCCGTGCGCAGCCGACCGTACGGCCCCTATCGGAACCTGCTGGTCGGCACCGATTTCACTGGCGAATCGCAGCAGGCGCTTTGCACGTCGATGCGCTGGTTCCCCGGCGCCGGGGTCGCATTCGTCCATGCGTACTCGATGCCCTACTCCGGCCTGGTCCCGCGCGAAAGCCGGGAATGGGCCGCCGAACACCTCGAACGGCTCCGCGCGCACCTGGACGATGCCGGCGTCGGCGCCGAGGAGCGCGCCTGCGTCCGCATCCGCGTGGAGGCGGGCCCGCCGTCCATCGTGCTGCGCCAGCAGGCGCAGGACATGGAGGCGGACCTGACGGTGATCGGCGCGCATCCGCGCGGCCTGCTGTTCGATGCGGTGGTGGGAAGTTCGCGCCTGATCATCGACACCATCGAAGGCGACGTGCTGATGGTGCGCGCTGTCCGGGGCGATCGCGGATGACGCTGGCGTTCCTCGTCGCCCTGCCCTTCATCGGCAGCCTGCTGGCGGCGTTGATGCCGACACGTTCACGCACGCTGCTGGCAGGACTGGCCGGTGCGATCGCGGCCGTCGTTGCCGTGACGCTGCTGTCCTCGTTCCCGATGGTCCGCGATGGCGGCGTGATCCGCCAGACGATCCACTGGGTGCCGTCCATCGGCCTGGACCTCGCGTTCCGCCTCGACGGCTTCGCGTGGATGTTCGCGGTGATGATTACCGTCATCGGCGTGCTGGTGTGCCTGTACGCGCGCTATTACATGTCGCCGGAAGACCCCGCGGCGCGTTTCTATTCGATGCTGCTGGCCTTCATGGGCGCGATGCTGGGCGTGGTGATGTCCGGAAACCTGCTGCAACTGGTGATCTTCTGGGAACTGACCAGCTTCGCCTCGTTCCTGTTGATCGGCTACTGGTACCACCGCACCGATGCGCAGCGCGGAGCGCGAATGTCGCTGATCGTGACGGGCTCGGGCGGGCTGTGCCTGCTGGCCGGCGTGATCCTGCTGGCGCGCATCACGGGCAGTTACGAACTCGACGTCGTCCTGCGTTCGGGAGAACTGATCCGCGCCCACCCGTGGTATCCGGCCACGCTCGCACTGATCGCCATCGGTGCGCTGACCAAGAGCGCGCAGTTTCCGTTCCACTTCTGGTTGCCACGCGCGATGGCGGCGCCGACGCCGGTGTCGGCCTACCTGCATTCGGCGACGATGGTGAAGGCCGGCGTGTTCGTCCTCGCCCGCTTCTGGCCGGTGTTGTCCGGCACCGACTGGTGGTTCTGGCTCATCGGCGGTGCAGGCGGCATCACGCTGCTGATGGGCGCGTACCTGGCGATGTTCCAGAACGACCTCAAGCGCCTGCTTGCGTATTCCACGATCAGCCACCTGGGGCTGATCACGCTGCTGCTCGGCCTCAACAGCCCGCTCGCGGCGGTGGCCGCGGTGTTCCACATCATGAACCACGCCACGTTCAAGGCATCCTTGTTCATGGCCGCCGGCATCGTCGACCACGAAACGGGCACGCGCGACATCCGCCGCCTCAACGGCCTGATACGCGCGATGCCCCGCACCGGCGCGCTCGCGCTGGTGGCGACGGCGGCGATGGCGGGCGTTCCGCTGCTCAACGGGTTCCTGTCGAAGGAGATGTTCTTTTCCGAGACGGTGTTCCTCTCCGCATCGCCCGTCATCGAATGGTCGCTGCCGGTGCTGGCGACCGTCGCATCGCTGTTCGCCGTCGTGTATTCGCTGCGGTTCGGTTACGACATCTTCTTCGGCCCGCCTTCGACCGATCTCCCGCGCACGCCCGAGGAAGCGCCACGCTGGATGCGCATGCCCATCTTCTTCCTCGTGCTGGCCTGCGTGATCGTCGGCGTGGCGCCGGCGTTCGCGATCGGCGCGGTGCTCGATGCGGCGGCGCGACCCGTCGTCGGCGGCACGCTGCCCGCGTACAGCCTCGCGTTGTGGCACGGCTTCAACCTGCCGCTTATGATGAGCCTGGTGGCCATCGCCGGCGGCATCGTCGGGTATCTGTGGTTGCGTTCGAAGCAGGAGAACGGCCGCCTGCAGGTCGCGCCGTTGATCTCGCGCTGGAACGGCCGCGAGCTGTTCGAATCGATGCTGCTCGGGATCACGCGCGGCGCGCGCGACGTGCTGCATGCCTGCACCACGCGGAACCTGCAGCCGCAGTTGTTCGTCGTGATCGCCACCACCGTGGTCCTGGCGCTGCTCGCATCGCGCGGCTACCCGCTTGCGTGGGGCGACCGGCCGCGCGTGCCGGCATCCAATGCCTTCGTGCTGCTGTGGATCATCGGCATGATCTGCGCGGTCGGCGCGGCGGCCACGGCGAAATACCACCGGCTCGTCGCCATCACGCTGATGGGCGGCGCCGGACTGGTGACGTGCCTGACCTTCGCCTGGTTCTCCGCGCCCGACCTTGCGCTGACGCAGATCGTGGTGGAAGTGGTCACCACCATGCTCTTCCTGCTCGGCCTACGCTGGCTGCCGATGCGCATGCAGAAGCCCGGGGAACGGATGTCCCTGCGCGACCGCGCGCGTCGCGCACGCGATCTGCTGCTGGCCGTGATCGTCGGCGGCGGGCTGGCGACGCTGTCGTTCGCGTTCCTGACACGCCCGGCTCCGCACAGCATCTCGCCGTTCTTCCTCGCCAATGCCCTGCCGGGCGGTGGCGGCAGCAATGTCGTGAACGTCATGCTGGTCGACTTCCGCGCATTCGACACGATGGGCGAGATCACGGTGCTCGGCGCGGTGGCGCTCACCGTATACGCGTTGCTGCGACGTTTCCGTCCGCCGGCGGAAAGCATCGCGCAACCCGCGCAGCAGCGCGCCGTGCCCGACGAGCCGGCGGCCGACCTGCTGAAGCCGCGCCGCTCCGACGAATTCGCGCGCGGTTACCTGCTGGTGCCATCGGTCATCGCGCGCCTGCTCATGCCGGTGTCGCTGGTGGTGGCCGCGCACTATCTGCTGCGCGGGCACAACGAGCCCGGCGGCGGTTTCGTCGCCGGACTCATCGTGGCGATCACGCTGCTGATGCAGTACATCGTGTCCGGCACGCGCTGGGTCGAGGCGCGCACGAACGTGCGACCGGCGCGCTGGATCGCCGTCGGCCTGCTGATCGGCGCGATCACCGGGCTGGGTGCGGTGGTCATCGGCTACCCGTTCCTGACCAGCCATACGGCGCACACGACCCTGCCGCTGCTGGGTGAGATCCACCTGCCCAGTGCGGCGCTGTTCGACCTGGCCGTGCTCGGCGTGGTCGTGGGCTCGACGCTGCTGATCCTCACGGCGCTGGCGCACCAGTCGATCCGCAAGCAGGCGCCGCACACGACCCGTCCGGAGGAACGCTGATGGAAGTCCTGCTCGCGCTCGTCATCGGCGTGCTGGGAGGCGCCGGCGTGTGGCTGGTGCTGCGGCCCCGCACGTTCCAGGTCGTCATGGGGCTGGTGCTGCTGTCGTATGCGGTGAACCTGTTCATCTTCAGCATGGGCAGCCTGTCCATCGACCATCCGCCCCTCGTGACGCCGGGACAGCCAGCGAACCTGCAGAACTACAGCGACCCGATGCCGCAGGCGCTGGTGCTGACAGCCATCGTGATCGGCTTCGCCACCACGGCGTTGTTCCTCGTGGTGCTGCTCGCCTCGCGCGGGCTGAGCGGCACCGACCACGTCGACGGCGAGCAGGACGACGCATGACGGCATGGGCGCCACTGGTGATCGTTCCGGTCGTGCTGCCGCTCGTCGCAGCCGCCGTGCTGCTGTTGATCGGCGATTCGCGCCGGCGTGCCGGCTCGTTCGTCAACATCGCAGCGGCCAGTGCCGGCCTGGTCGTCGCGCTGATGCTCCTGTGGAGCGTCAACCACGCGGCAGGCGCGGATGCCATCGCGGTCCACCTTACTTCGAACTGGGCGGCGCCATTCGGAATCGCGCTCGTCGCCGATCGCCTCTCGGCGCTGATGCTGACCATCGTCGGCGTCGTCGGCGTGGGCGCGGCCCTGTATGCGTCGGCCGGCTGGGCGCGCAAGGGGTCGTACTTCCATCCGTTGTTCCAGATCCAGCTGATGGGCCTCAACGGCGCGTTCCTCACGGGCGACCTGTTCAACCTGTTCGTCTTCTTCGAAGTGATGCTCGCCGCGTCGTATGGCCTGCAGTTGCACGGCTCGGGATGGCCGCGCGTGCGTTCGGGCATGCACTACATCGCGGTGAACCTGCTGGCCTCCTCGCTGTTCCTGATCGGGCTTGCGATCCTGTACGGCGTGATGGGCACGCTGTCGATGGCCGATGTCGCGGCGAAAGTAGCGCTGGTGCCGCCGGGCGACCGTGGCCTGTTGCATGCGGGCGCGGCGATCCTGGCGATGGCGTTCCTGGTCAAGGCGGCCGTCTGGCCGCTCAATGCGTGGCTGGTGCCCGCCTACACCGCGACCAGCGCGCCGGTCGCGGCCCTGTTCGTGCTGATGACGAAGGTGGGCATCTACTCGGTGCTGCGCCTGTGGATGTTGCTGTTCCCGGCCGATGCGGCATCGTCAGCGCAGTTCGGCGGCCCCTTGTTGCTGGCCGGCGGGCTGGCGACGCTCGCGTTCGGCGCGATCGGGGTGCTTGCTTCGATCCGGCTGGACCGCATCGCCGCCTTCTCGGTCATCGTCACCTCCGGGACGCTGATGGCGTCCTTCGCCACCGGCTCGACCGCGGCGACCGCGGCCGCGTTGTTCTACCTGGCCAGCTCCACCTTCGCGGTGAGTGCGCTGTTCCTGATGGTCGAACCCGTGCAGCGCATGCGCTCGGAACGCCATGCGCAGCAACCGGTCTACGACACGCTGGACGAAGACGACAATCTCGACGACGAGGCGCTTCCGCTGGTGGGGCGCGCAGTGCCCGTGTCCGTGGCGGCCCTCGGGCTTGCCTTCATGGCGTGCGCGCTGCTGGTCGCCGGCCTGCCGCCGTTGTCGGGTTTCCTGGCGAAGGCCGCGATCCTTGGCGCCATCGTCGGCGAACATCCCGTCGGTGAGGCGCCGGTCTCGACGTGGATGCTGATGGCATTGCTGTTGTGTTCCAGCCTGTTCACCACGATTTCGCTGGTGCGCGCCGGCATCCGCCATTTCTGGTCGAAAGGCGGACGCTTCGCACCGAGGCTGAAGGTCGTGGAGAGCGGCGCGATCATCATGCTGATACTGGCGTGCCTGTCGTTGACCGTGTTCGCCGAACCGGTCCTGCGTTACACCCAGGCCACGGCCGCGTACCTGCATGCGCCGCGCCCGTATGTGGATGCGGTGTTCGACACGCCGCCGCGCCCGGGCCCGACCACGCCGGACTACCCGCAGACGGAGGCGCCATGACGTTGCTTCGTCGCATCGTGCCGCTGCCAGGGTTGACGGTCGCCTTGCTGGTGATCTGGCTGCTGCTTGCGCGCAGTGCCAGCGTGGCTCAGGTCGCGCTGGGGCTGGTGATCGCGCTGCTCGTGCCGGTGCTTGTCTCGAACCTGTGGCCGCCGGCAACCCACGCGCGCCATCCGCTCACGATCCTGCGCTACACGCTGCTGGTGTGTGGCGACGTCCTGCATTCCAACCTCGTCGTCGCATGGGGCGTGGTGCGCTGGCGCTGGCGCAAGCCGGCGTACCGGTTCGTCGTCATCCCGCTGGACCTTCGCGACCCGGTGGGCCTGGCCGTGCTGTCGATGGTGACATCCATCGTGCCCGGCACGGTGTGGTCGGAACTGGCGGTCGATCGCAGCGCCATGCTGCTGCATGTGTGGGACGCGCCGGACGAGGCCGCCTTCATCGCCCGCTTCAAGTTGCGTTACGAAGCACCGTTACGGGAGATTTTCGAATGAGCCCGCTGCTGTTCTACGCCATCGCCTTCACACTGGGCTGCTACGCGGTGGCCTGCGTGATGGTGCTCGTGCGCCTGCTGCGCGGCCCACGTGCGCAGGACCGTGTGTTCGCGCTGGACCTGCTCTATTTCCAGGCGATGCTGGTGGTGCTGGTGACGGGCATCCTCCACGGCAGCGACCGCTACTTCGAAGTGGCGTTGCTCATCGCGCTGTTCGGGTTCGTCAGTTCGGCGGGCATGGCGAAGTTCATCCTTCGCGGCGAGGTGATCGAATGAACGCCGTACCGTTCTGGGTCGAGGCCGTGGTCGCGCTGCTGCTGGTGGCAAGCGGCCTGTTCGTCGTGATCGCGGCATTGGGTTTCCTGCGACTGCCCGGTTTCTTCCTGCGCATGCACCCGCCGGCGCTGACCTACACGGTCGGCAGCTGGTGCGTGGCGCTGGCCGGAACGCTGTATTTTTCGATGCTGGAAGGCCGGCTCGCACTGCATCCGCTGCTGATCCCGGTCTTCCTGGCGATCACCGTGCCCGTGACCACGCTGTTGCTCGCGCGGGTCGCGCTGTTCCGTCGCAGGCTTGCGGGCAAGGCCGACACGCCGCCACCCCTCATCGCGAAGGAAGGCGGCGAAGAGCGGACTCGGCCGTAAGGCGACGCCGGCGACCGTCCCGGCGGCCGGCCACGTTCGGTATGTACGCGCTTTCGCCTATCCTCGGGCGCTGCAACAGGCGCCCGCCCGTTGCCCCAACGGAGACCGACATGTCCCCCAGCTCGATGAAGACGATCGTGTTCGCTGCGTTGCTGCTCTGTGGCCTCCCCGCGCTCGAAGCCGCCGCCGAAGTGCGCCCTTTCCCCGCCTCGTTCCGCGAAAGCGAGATGGCGGTGAGCGATGGCACGCAGCACGTGCGCATCGGCGGTAAAGGCCCCGCGGTCGTGCTGCTCCACGGCTTCGGCGATACCGGCGACATGTGGGAACCGCTGGCGGCCATCCTCGTGAAGGACCACACGGTGATCGTGCCGGACCTTCGCGGCATGGGGCTGTCGTCGCACCCGGAAGGCGGCTACGAGAAAGCGGCGCAGGCGCGCGACCTGGCCGCAATCCTCGACAAGCTGAAGGTGAAGAAGGCGCAGCTGGTGACGCACGACATCGGCAACATGGTCGGCTATGCGCTCGCCACGCACTATCCCGAGCGCGTTACCTCGTGGGTCGTGATGGACGCGCCCCTGCCCGGAATGGGCACGTGGGAGGCGCAGCTGGTCAATCCGAGGGTCTGGCACTTCAACTTCCGCGGCCCCGACGTCGAGAGACTGGTGGCCGGACGCGAGCGCATCCTGCTCGATCGCTTCTACAACGACCTTGGCGGCGACCCCAGCCGCATCGACGAAGCCACCCGCCAGCACTATGCGGAGCTCTACGCGCGGCCGGGCGCCATCCACAACGCGTTCGGCGGACAGTTCGAAGCGTTCTCGCGAGACGCCGAAGAGAACAAGGCAACGTTTGCGAAGACGGGGAAGATCGCCATTCCGGTGCTCGCCATAGGCGGCGACAAGTCGTATGGCACCGCCATGAAGACCGAGCTGGATTACGTGGCCTCCAACGTTGAAGGCGGGGTCATCCAGAACTCGGGCCACTGGATCATGGAAGAACAGCCGCAGCAGGCCATCGACCTGATCGTGCCGTTCCTGGCCAGGCACTGAGCTGGCGCCGCGACGGGTCGCCGGGCATCGGCACCCGTCGCTGACTGCGTCTTCACGTTCCCTCAACGCTCTGGGTGTGTGATATCGCGCCGGCGCCTGCCGCGCGACGCATCGCATCCGGAGGAAGGAACATGAGGGCGAAGGACCTGCTGGCGATCACCGACGCGGAGCATCGCGCGAATCCCGCCCCGATTGGTACCGCGCGCCGGCGGTTCGCGGTGCGCATTGGCGCGCCACTCCTGCTCGCACTTGCCGCGTTCGCCGGTCCCTGCAGCGCCGCGACGTCGCCACGCGACCCGCTGGTGCCCGACACGACATTGGCGGTCCCGCCGCTTCATTTCGACGGCAAGGGAGCGCTGCTGATCTCGCCATCGCCCACGTCGTCGCAGCACGACTTCGATTATCTCGTCGGCAACTGGAACCTGAAGAACCGCAAGCTGAAATCGCGGCTCACCGGTTCGACGCAGTGGATCGATTTCGAGTCGCGCGTCCAGATGCACCAGATCCTCGACGGCCTGGGCAACATCGACAAATACACCGACCACGCCTCGGGCAAGCCCTACGAGGGCGTGGCGCTGCGATTGTTCGACCCCAAGACGCGGTTGTGGAGCATCTACTGGGCGGACGGAAATTCCGGGCGCCTGGACCCACCGGTCGTGGGTTCGTTCGAGAACAAGGTGGGCCACTTCTTCGCGCGCGACACCTACCAGGGAAAGAACATCATCGTGGTGTTCCGATGGGACGTACGCGATCCACAGTTCCCCGTCTGGAGCCAGGCGTTTTCCGCCGATGAGGGGAAGACGTGGGAATGGAATTCGATAAACGTATCCTCGCGCGCGAAGTAGGACGCCTGCACCGGCCGCATGCCCTGGAGCCTCCGATGTCCGACCAGGAACTCACCGTCACCTCTCCGTTGAACTCGACTTCCACCGAGCTTGCGTCACGACGTACCGGCATGGCGTTCCAGCGCACGCGACTGGCGGCCGATCGCACGCTGATGGCCGTGATCCGTACGTCGCTGTCGCTCATCAGCTTCGGATTCACCATCCACAAGGTGTTCGATCAGCTCAAGGACGCGAAGATGATCGCCCACGCGGCATCGGGCCGGAACTTCGGCCTCACGCTGGTGCTGATCGGCGCGGTCGTGCTGGTGATGGGCATCGTCTACCACGCCTGGTTCATGTATGCGCTGCGCAAGGAACGCATCGGTCTGCGCGAGTCGGGCATGCTCCACGCGGAAAGTCCGTTCCCGCCCTCGATGACGCTGGTGGTGGCGCTGCTGCTGCTCGGGCTCGGCATCCTCACTGCCATCAGCATGATCTATCGCGTCGGCCCGTTCGCGTGACTCCAGGGCGTTCCATGCGTCCGTGCCGCAGCGCGGGCATGAGCCGTTAGCGCACCACCCACTGCTCCGTCCGTCGCCTCCGATGCCGCAAGGCAATAGTTAGGTATTGACCTAAGTTTAGCCCGGTGCTAGAAACAGGGCACCAGACAGGGCGGATCCCCGGGCGGTACTGAATGGGTCAATCGGCAATCGCAGACGAGGTTTTCTACGCCCTGTCGAACTCGACGCGGCGGAAGGTACTTGAACAGCTGTCCCGCGGTCCTGCCACGGTCACGCAGCTGGCGGCACCGTTCGACATGAAGCTGCCCTCGTTCGTGCAGCACCTGTCGGTGCTCGAACAAAGCCGCCTGGTGAAGTCGAAGAAGGACGGGCGCGTTCGCACGTACGAGATTGCGCCGGAACGGTTCAAGGTCGCCGAGCACTGGCTCCTCGCACGACGCCAGGCGTGGGAATCCCGCCTCGACCGGTTCGACGATTACGTCATGCACATCAAGCAGGAGGAGTCGAAACCATGAGCACGCACTTCGCCATCAATCCGAAGACCGATTTCGTCATCGAACGTTTCATCGACGCGCCCGCGCACCTGGTCTGGGAAGCGCTGACCAAGCCCGAGCACCTGCGGCAGTGGTACATGCCGAAGGCGTGGGGTGCTGTCTACGAATGCGAGATGGACCTGCGACCGGGCGGCCGCTTCAGCCTCACCACGGCCGTCGACCAGGAGGTTCCGCACCTGGGATGTTTCCTGGACGTGGTTCCCATGCAACGTCTCGTGTGGACCTCGATGCTGTTCCCCGGCTATCGACCGGCGGTGTTCGATGACATTCCCATCACCGCCATCGTCACGATGGAAACGCAGGGAACCGGAACGCGCTACGTCTTCACCGCACTGCATCGCGACGAGGCCGACTTCGAACGCAACCGGGAGTCGGGCTGGCAGGAAGGCACGCAGATCGGCGTGGACCAGTTCGTGGCGCACGCGATGTCGCTGAAGCATTCGATGCGATCTGCATCGAATGCCTGAACACGCTACCGCAGAAGCCGGACGTCAGCGGCGGGACGCGGAGGTTCATCGCGCGGTCAATGCCGCCGTTGCGCGAACAGCCAGTCGCGCCACCACTGCCCTGGGTAGAAGTCGGCCGGCAACTGATGATCCAGGCCGACGTACTCGCGCAAGCGCACCTGGCTTCCGCCCAGCTTCCTGATGCCGTCCACCAGCCTGCGGTCCGCGGCAATGGGATTCTCGGTATCGGCATCCCCGTGCATCGCCCACACGGGTACGCTGGTCAGCGCTTTGGCCACTTCGTCCGCGGGCGCGACGGCACCGATGGGCACGATGGCGGCGAACAGGTCCGGGCGCGCCGCTGCGGACAACCACGCCGTCGAGCCGCCCATCGAGAAGCCGACCGCATAGATGCGATCGCGATCGATGGCATATCGCCTCTGGATGTCTCCGACCAGCTCCAGCATCGCCGGTAGCGCCGGCGATGCCACCGCATACGCAGGTGCATCGGGAACATCGTAGTTCGCACTGCGCTGCTCGAACTGCGGCACCAGCACGTACGCCCGATAACGCTCACGCATGGCCGGCATCGCCCAGCTCAGCGCGGGACGCTCGAGCTGCTTCTCGTTGTCGCTGCCCACGCCGCTGGATGAGTGCAACTGCAGCACGAGCGGATAGCGTTTGCCCGCCTCCGGCGACAGTGGCGCAAGCAGGCGATACCGGATTCGCGTTCCGTCACGGGCGGTGAACTCCCCGCGCTGGAAGTCGGCCCTGTCGACCGCGTCGAACACACCACGCGGCAAGGGCCCCACGCCCTGTATGTGCTCGTCGCCCTCGCCCGCCCGGCTCGCGCCGTTGGCCATGAGGGCGATGAACGCCAAGGCCGCGGCAAGGAAACCGTGCTTCCTGGATACAGATTCCATCCGTGTATTCCGTTCAAAGTCGTGCCGGGACAGTAGCATCGCGGCGACGCCGGGCCTGCGCGATGGCCCGCAGGCGCTCGATTTCCCGGGTCACAGCCATGTGATGTGCACGTCGGCTTCCACGACACGGCAGGGCGTGTCCCCGATCTCGACGCGAAAGTGCGCCCGGTACCCGGGTTCCAGATACGTGTCGACACGGCACAGGCGGCGCTCTCCGCGCCGCACGTAGCGCACCACCAGGTGCGATTCGCTCGTCGGGTCGAACCTCACCGTGGTCTTGCGTCCTGGCTGGAGGGTTTGAGGCGGTGTCGCGCCGCCGGTGAATGCAACCGACACCGCCTCAAGGTGCACGCGCGAGCGATTGACCAGCTCGACCTCGGTCCCACGGGTGCACGACGACATCGCCCCTACGACCAGCACTGCCATGCCCAAACGGCACCAACCCTTCGTCATGTCAGTTTCCCCGCAGCCAGACGACCCAGACGAAAGGCCCGCCGCCTGGCGGGCCTTTCGCAGTTCCCTGCGAACGCGCGATCACCACACCTCGCAGCGATCCGCCTCCGGCCGCACCATCGGCGCATCGGCCTTGCACTGGAACGCTTCGCGGAACGCCGGCAGGTTCGACAGCGGACCGTTCACGCGGAACTTCGCGATGGGGTGCGGGTCGCCCTGCACCATCGTGCGCTGGGTTTCCATGCGCGTCTCATCGCCGCGCCACTGCCCCCACGCCAGGAAGAACTGCTGCTCGGGCGTGAAACCGTCGATGGTCGGTTCCGGGCCCCTGCCCTCGCGCGACTTGAGGTACGCGCGATAGGCGATCTTCGCGCCGGCCAGGTCGCCGATGGATTCGCCCAGCACGAGCTTGCCGTTGTGATGCACGCCCGGCTCGATGAAATAGCCCTCGAACTGCTTCACCACGCATTCGCCCTTGGCCTGGAACTGCTTGTTGTCGGCCGGCGTCCACCAGTTCGCGAGGCGGCCCTGCGCGTCGAACTGTGCGCCCTGGTCGTCGAAGCCGTGGCTGATTTCATGGCCGATCACCACGCCGATCGCACCGTAGTTCACTGCGTCCGTGGCGGTCACGTCGAACGCCGGCGGCTGCAGGATGCCGGCCGGGAAGACGATCTCGTTCTGCAACGGGTTGTAGTACGCGTTCGACGTCGGCGGCGTCATGCCCCAGCGGCTGCGGTCGGTGGGCTTGCCGACCTGGCTGCGGTTGTCGGCGACGTTCCAGCGCGAGGCGGCGACGACGTTGTCCCACGCCGAATCGCGCGAGACCACCACGCCTTCGTACTCCTTGAACTTGTCCGGGTAGCCGAGCTTCGGGAAGAACGTCGCACGCTTTTCCAATGCCTTCTTCTTCGTCGCCGCATCCATCCAGTCCAGTTCGTTGATGGTGTCGTCCATCGCCAGCAGGATGTTCTTCACCATCTCCTGCATGCGCGCCTTGGCCTCCGGCGGGAAATATTTCTCGACATACTTCTGTCCCAACGCTTCACCCAGCTGGTTGTCGGTCGCTTCCGCGCAGCGCTTCCAGCGCGGCTTGATCTCGGTGGCGCCGGTGAGGAACTTGCCGTTGAAGGCGAAGTTCTCCTCGACGAACGGCTGCGACAGCGAGTCCGCCGCGGTGTTCAGCACGTGCCACTGCAGGTAGGTCTTCCACTGCGGCAGCGGCGTGGTCGCCAGTTCCTTGTCCACCTGCTGCAGGAACTTCGGCTGGGTCACGATGACCGCATTGCGCGGCATGTGCGCCGCGTCGAAATAGCGTCCCCAGTCGAAACCCGGCGCCAGCCGGGACAGGTCGGCGAATGCGGTGGGATTGTCCTGCAGCTTCGGATCGCGCAACTGGACGTTGTCGAAAGAGGCCTGCGCAAGGCGCTTCTCGAAGGCGAACACGGTGTCGGCGTTCTGTTTTGCCTGCGCCGCCGGCGTGCCGGCCAGCTCGAACATCTTCGCCACGTGCTCGAGGTACTTGGCACGTGCCTCGACGAAGCGCGGCTCCGTCTTCAGGTAGTAGTCGCGGTCGGGCATGCCCAGGCCGCCGGCATAGAAGTACGCGATGGTCCTGGACGGTTCGTGCGCGTCTTCACCGGCGTACACCTGGAACGGCACGGCCACGCCGACGTCGTGCAGCTGGCCGATCATCGCCTGCAGGCCGCCCTTGTCCTTGATGGCATCGATCTGCGTCAGCCATGGTTGCACCGGCTTGCTGCCCAGTGCATCGATGCGCGATTCGTCCATGCATGCTGCGTAGAAGTCGCCTGCAAGCTGGCCGGCGCTGCCTTTGGGCCAATCGGTCCTGGCCGACAGTTCGTTGAGGATGTCGCGGACGTGTTCCTTGTTGACCTCACCGGACTGCCAGCGGCGGCTCCAGCGATCCATGTAGTTCGGGATCGGATTCTGCTGGCGCCACGCCCCGTTGGCGTACTGGAAGAAGTCCGTGCAGGCATCGGCCTTGCGGTCGATGTCTTCGGGGTGGATCCCGTGCACCGCACCGGCCGATGCAGTGGTGGCGGCTGCAAGCAAAGCGACGAGCGGAAGGCTGGACCTGATCACTGCAACACCCCTGGTTGGGATAGGTGCCCGCCACTATAGCCGCGGGACCTGCCCGGACCCGTACCAGAAGTCCTGCCCGCTGCGACCGCCTGGCCGTTGCAGCCCGCGTACGAAGCGCACCCGGGGCCGGCTTCGCCTTGCCCGGGCTTCGGGAGGGAGCCGTCAGCCGCGACGTGCGGCTTCGATCTTGGCAATGTCGATCTTGTGCATCGTCATCATCGCGTCGAACGCGCGCTTGGCCGCAGCCGGATCGGGATCGGTGATCGCCTCGATCAGCACGCGCGGCGTGATCTGCCACGACAGGCCCCATTTGTCCTTGCACCAGCCGCAGGCGCTTTCCTTGCCGCCGTTGCCGACGATCGCATTCCAGAGGCGATCGGTTTCGGCCTGGTCCTCGGTGGCGACCTGGAACGAGAACGCCTCGTCCTGCTTGAACGCCGGCCCTCCGTTCAAGCCGATGCACGGGTGCCCATCACCGTGAAGTTCACGGTCAACACATCGCCCTGCTTGCCGTCGGGGAAATCGCCCGGTGCGTGATGCACGGCGTCCACGGTGGTGTCCGGAAAGGTCTTCGCGTAGAACTGCGCAGCATCCAGCGCGTCGCGATCGAACCAAAGACAGATCGTGTTCCTGGCGATCTCGCTCTTCTTGACCATTTCCATTCTCCTTGAGCCAGTGGCGTGAAAGGCGGACGTTAGCATCGATGCCCCAGCCGTGATGTGCGCGAGCGTGCACGCGAGGCCGACAATTTCCGGCCAGGCGACGCACGTGCCATCCACGCGGACGACGCGAAACATCACGGCCTGCTCACGCAGGGCTTGATATCAACGCGCCCTGTCACATTACTGAACTTTTTGTTCACGGATGTGAGCACTCGGAGGTACGCATCGACCTCCTCCGCAAGATGCATCTGCCTGGCGAGAGCGTGCTGTGGGTGGCGAGCCTGCGCGGACACGAGGCGTTGTGAACATCGGCATCGTGCGCCACGCGGCTGCGATCGCGTTCGCGTGCCTGTGCCTCGTCGGCTGCGCGACGCTGCCGCGAAATCCGGTGCCCATCGAACTGACCGGTTCGGCCAGCGTGCATGGAATGCCAGACGTGCGCGCATCTGCGGGACGACGCAGCGAGGCGATGGAGCGCGATTTCCTGCAATCGCTGCAGGACGAATCGATCGCCGATTTCCCACCCGATGCCAACGGCGAAACGCGTCATCCGCAGCTGGCGCTGTCCGGCGGTGGATCGTTCGGTGCGTTCGGTGCGGGCTTCCTCAGTGGCTGGACGCAAACCGGCCGGCGGCCCGTGTTCAAGGTCGTAACCGGCGTTTCCACAGGCGCGTTGATGGCGCCGTTCGCATTCCTGGGGCCTCGCTACGACGAGGTGCTCAAACGCCTTTACCTGACGACCCGACGCGACGATGTACTGGCGGGATTCTCACCGGCCGGCATCGTGTTCCGCCACGATTCGCTGGCGCGCAGCGATCCCCTGGCCTCGCTGATCGAACGATACGTGGATGCGCCGTTGCTGGCGGACGTAGCCGCTGCGCATCGCAACGGACGCAGGCTGTACATCGGCACGGTGAACCTGGATTCACGCCAGTTCGTCGTCTGGAACATGGGGCTGATCGCAACGCGTGGCGATGCGAGGGCGCTGGAGTTGTTCCGCACGATCATGCTGGCCTCCTCGTCGGTGCCCATCGTGTTTCCACCGGTGCTGGTGGAAGTGGAAGCCGGTGGGAAGCTGTACGACGAGATGCACGTGGACGGCTTCATCGGCGCGAACGTGTTCGTGAATGTCGGCGTGCTGGACACCTCGCATCTGTATCGAATGGCGGGACGAACGAAGGTGCGCGACGAGATCTTCGTGATCCACAACGGGCAGCTCAAGCCGCCACCGCGACCGGCGGCGCGTTCGTTCCGCAGCATCGCCACGCGCGTGATCGAAAGCTCGGGACGTTCGACGATCATCGGCGATCTGTTCCGCGAGTACGCCTTCGCGCAGCGCAATGGCTCGGCCTTCCATTGGGTCACGATCGACCAGGAGATCGAACTGGGCGATCCGCTGGCGTTCGATCCCGCACAGATGGCGCAGCTGGTGGAACTGGGCGAACGCGCGGCCCGGCGCGGACCGGTGTGGTACACGTTGCCGCCGGGAATCGGGGGCGATGCGCGGTGAGGTCGCGGCGCTGCTTCGCCAGATCGTGCACCGGAACGCGGGATCGCTACTTGATCCGCCGCTTCTCCAGCTTTCGCGCCAGCGTGCGGCGATGCAGCCCCAGGCGGCGTGCCGCTTCGGAAATGTTGAAATCGCTCGCGGCAAGCGCTTCGTGGATGTGTTCCCACTCCAGCGTCTTGATGGAGGTGGTGCGCTCGGTCAGTTCCACGTCCGTGTCGCCGCCCGCACGATCGAAGGCCGCCTCGATGTCGTCGGTGTTCGACGGCTTGGCCAGGTAATGACGCGCGCCCAGTTTGATCGCTTCCACCGCGGTGGCGATGCTCGCGTAACCGGTCAGCACGACGATGATCAGGTCCTGATCGAACGCATGCAGCCGCTTCACGCTCGACAGGCCCGACGCACCGCCCGCGAGCTTGAGGTCCACGACCGCGTGCGTCGGTGCGAAGTCCTCCAGCAGCGTGGGCATGCCGTCCTCGCCCGTGAGGTGCCGGACCTGGTAGCCGCGACGCTCGAATGAGCGCACGAGCGTGCGCGCGAATGCCTCGTCGTCCTCGACGATCAGCAGCCGGCGATCAGTCTTCGTCATCATCGTGTTCTTCCTCGATGGCAATGGCCGACAGCGGCAGCATCATCGTGACCACTGCACCGCCCTGTGGCCGGTTCTTCGCCCTGAGGGTGCCTCCCAGCGTACGCGCAACATTCACCGAGAGGAACAATCCCAGACCGCCACCCGGACGCCCCTTGCTGGTGTTGTAGGGCGAGCCCAGCCGTTGCAGGATCCCGCCGTCGAAGCCGGGGCCGGCGTCGCTGACGTCGATGATGAGTGCCTCATCGTCGCAATGGACATCCATCGCGACCCAGCCCGGCGAGGCCTCCAGCGCATTGTCCAGCACGTTGAACACCATCTGACGCAGGGCCGTGTCGGAGACGATGCGCGGGTCCCGGCTGCAACGGTTGGCGTAGGCGAACGACACCGGATTGCGTGTCTCGCGCCATTCCTCGGCCAACTCGTCCAGCATCGCGTGCAGGCCCATCTCGATGGGCGCTTCGGCGCGCGGGCCGCCGGCGGCGAGCAGGATGTTGGTGACGATGGATTTGCAGCGCGCCACCTGCATCTGCATCTCGATGACGTCGCGATGGAGCTCGCCTTCGGAGGCGATCGTCGGCAGGTGCTGCCAATCGCCCAGGATCACCGACAGCGTCGACAGCGGCGTGCCCAGTTCATGCGCGGCGCCGGACGCCAGCAGGCCCATGCGCACGATGTGTTCCTCTTCCACCGCACGCTGGCGCAGTTCGGCCAGACGCGCGTCGCGTTCGCGAAGGATGCGGCCGATGCGCGTGAGGAACACCACCAGCAATCCTGCGATCAGCAGGAAGCAGATCAGCAATCCCTGCACATAGTGATCGGACAGGCCGCGTGCGGGCTCGATGGCGAGCACGATGGGTGTTCGAACCAGCGCCAGTGCGATGACGCAGCACGCCGCCGCCGCCGCGATGGCCCAGCTCCATGGCGAGCGCAGGATCACGGTGCTCAGCACTACCTGCAGCAGGTACAGGAACACGAACGGATTGGTGATGCCGCCGGACAGGTACAGCTGGATCGTCAGCGATACGACGTCCACCAGCAACGAGACCAGCAGCGCATTGCTCGATGCGTGCCCGCGTCGCCGCCACCACAGGTGGCTTGCGACATTGAACAGTGCCAGGGCCGCCAGCACGGTGAGCATCGGCTTCAGCGGCAGGCCGATGTCCAGCCCGTAGTGCACGACGAGGATCGTGGCGACCTGCCCGATCACCGCAATCCAGCGCAGCTGGATCAGCTGCTGCATGTTGCGCAGGCCCGCGCTCCCGCGCGAACGCCCGACTGCGGGCGCGCCGCGCTCGGACTCGGCGGCTACTTCGTCCTGGATGGTTCGTGCGGGCATGAAGGGCCTGGAGGAATCGCGCGTTTCACCGGCGCGAATCATGGCGCATGCGGCGTTCGGACGCGAACAGGAACCCCGCTCCCACCAACGTCAGCAACGCCATGCCGAACCAGGTCAGCGCATAGGACAGGTGCGAATCGCGGAATTTCACCACCGTCAGGCCGCCGCGCGGCCAGGTCGTCGATGCGCTTTCGTGGTCAGCGTCGATGAAGAACGGGGCGACGCGATCGGCAGGCAACCTGTGCGAGCGCCCGATGGCTGCGACATCGCGCGAATACCAGCGCTGCCGGGCGGGCTCGTTGTGGCGAAGGAAACCGCCGCCGGGCTCGCTGATGCGCAGCAGGCCGTTCACGACCACCCTGCCCCGCGGCACGGGTGCGGCATCCTCGCCAGCGCGGACGAAACCACGGTTGATGAGCACGTAATCGCCCGAATCCGTGCGCAGCGGCACCAGCGACCAGTAGCCCGACCCCAGTTCGGTTACTGCCTGCGTGCGCGATTCCATGCCCGGCATGAAACGCCCCACGACGCCGACATGGCGATACCCGTCGGAGGCATCCGAAACGGCCGGCCATTGCGCGCGCGACGGTGCAGGAACCGGCGCGGCGTGCACCCGCGACTCGACGCGGGCGATGAGATCGTGCTTCCACGCCATGCGCTGGACCTGCCACACGCCCAGCGAGGCGAACCCGACAAACGCCACCGACAGCAACGAGGCGAACATCGCCAGCAACCAGTTGCTTCGCATGCGAGCACGAGGCCGCGAGTCGGCAGGCTCGCTCATGAGGCGCCTCTCAAGGAACGCTCGGTCACGGCGCGTTCTTGATGATCTCCTGCATCTCGTGCGCGCCCGGCATCATGTTCGTGTTGAGGTGGTGCATGACCCACAACGAACCGCTGAGCACGATCACCACCAGCACCACCGTGAAAATCAGCGCGAGCGCGTTCCAGCCGCCCTCGGACTTCGCGTTCATGTGCAGGAAGTAGACCATGTGCACCACCACCTGCACGGCGGCGAAGGCCAGCAGGATCACCATCAGCAGCGGCGTGGCGACGCCCGAGCCACCCATCACCAGCGCGAACGGAATGGCGGTCAGGATGACCGACAGCACGAAGCCGGTCAGGTACTCCTTCTTCGAAACGTGCGGGATGCCGGTCTCGAGGAAGTCGTCGTCGTGGTCGTGGTGTGCGTGGTCACTCATCGCAGCGAACCCATCAGGTAGACGAAGGTGAAGACGCCGATCCAGACGACGTCGAGGAAGTGCCAGAACATCGACAGGCACGCGACGCGGCGCGTGTTGGCGCGCGTCAGGCCATGCTTGTTCACCTGCAGGCACAGCACGATCAGCCACACCACGCCGAAGAAGACGTGCAGGCCGTGCGTACCAACCAGCGCGAAGAACGAAGACAGGAACGCGCTGCGCTGCGGGCCGGCGCCGATGTGGATGAAGTGGTGGAACTCGTACAGCTCGATCGCGAGGAACGTCGCACCCAGCAGGCCCGTCACGATCAGCCAGGCGATGAGCCCGCGCTTGTTGCGGGCCTGCATCGCGATCATCGCGAAGCCGTAGGTGATCGAGGACACCAGCAGCACGGCGGTGTTGACCGCCACCAGCTTCAGGTCAAACAAGTCCGCGCCCGACGGGCCGGCCGCGAAATTGCGGCCCAGCACGCCGAAGGTGGCGAACAGGCAACCGAAGATCATCAGGTCGCTGAGCAGGTAGATCCAGAAGCCCAGCAGCGAGCCGTTCTCCGGATGGTGGCGACCTTGCGTGTCCAGGAACACCGGCGCGCCGTCTTCACGGGTCAATGCGATGGGCTCAGCCACGGAAGGTCTCCAGCTGCACGGTGCGCGCATGCTCGGTTGCAGCCACTTCCGCGGCGGGAATGTGGAAGTCGCGGTCGTAGTTGAAGGTGTGCCAGATCGCGTAGGCCACTACCGCCAGGAAGGAGATGGCGGCCAACCACCACACGTGCCAGATCATCGCGAAGCCCACCACCGTGCTCAGCACCGCCAGCACCAGGCCGGCCGGGGTGTTCTTCGGCATGTGCACGGGCAGGAAGCCCTCGCGCATGCGGGTGAAGCCGCGCTGCTTCATGTCCCACCACGCGTCGTTGTCGTGCACGACCGGCGTGAAGGCGAAGTTGTACGACGGCGGCGGCGAAGAGGTGGACCACTCCAGCGTGCGGCCGTCCCACGGATCGCCCGTGACATCGCGCAGCTGGTCGCGCTTGCGGAAGCTGACGTAGATGCAGATCAGGAAGGCGGCGATGCCGATGGCGACCAGCACCGCGCCGAAGGCGGCGATCTGGAACCAGATCTGCAGCGACGGATCGTCGAAGTGGCTCATGCGGCGCGTGATGCCCATCAGGCCCAGCACGTACAGCGGGGTGAAGGCGAACCAGTAGCCGGCCAGCCAGAACCAGAACGAGACCTTGCCCCAGAAGTCGTCCAGCTTGAAACCGAACGCCTTCGGGAACCAGTGCGTCATCGCCGCGAACAGGCCGAACACCACGCCGCCGATGATCACGTTGTGGAAGTGCGCGATCAGGAACAGGCTGTTGTGCAGCACGAAGTCCGCCGGCGGGACGGCCAGCAGCACGCCGGTCATGCCGCCCACCACGAAGGTGATCATGAAGCCGATCGTCCACAGCATCGGCACTTCGAAGCGGATGCGGCCGCGGTACATCGTGAAGAGCCAGTTGAAGATCTTCGCGCCCGTCGGGATCGAGATGATCATCGTGGTGATGCCGAAGAACGAGTTGACGCTCGCGCCCGACCCCATCGTGAAGAAGTGGTGCAGCCACACCAGGTACGACAACACCGTGATGCACACCGTCGCGTAGACCATCGACGAGTAGCCGAACAGGCGTTTGCCGCAGTAGGTCGACACGATCTCCGAGTAAACGCCGAAGACCGGCAGGACCAGGATGTAGACCTCCGGGTGGCCCCAGATCCAGATCAGGTTCACGTACATCATGGCGTTGCCGCCAAGATCGCTGGTGAAGAAGTTGGTGCCCACGTAGCGGTCCAGCAGCAGGAACGCCAGCACGGCGGTCAGCACCGGGAAGGACACGACGATGAGCACGTTGGTGCACAGCGAGGTCCAGGTGAACACCGGCATCTTCATCATGCCCATGCCCGGCGCGCGCATCTTGATGATGGTCACCAGCAGGTTCACGCCCGACAGCAATGTGCCCACGCCGGCTATCTGTAGCGACCACAGGTAATAGTCGACACCGACTCCCGGGCTGAAGGCCAGGCCCGACAGCGGCGGATACGCCAGCCAGCCGGTCGCGGCGAACTCGCCGAAGAACAGCGACATCATCACCAGCACGGCGCCGGAGACGGTCATCCAGAAACTGAAATTGTTGAGGAACGGGAACGCAACGTCGCGCGCGCCGATCTGCAGCGGCACCAGGTAGTTCATCAGACCCGTGACCAGCGGCATGGCCACGAAGAAGATCATGATCACGCCGTGCGCGGTGAAGATCTGGTCGTAGTGGGCCGGCGGCAGGTAGCCGACGTTGTCGCCGAAGGCGATGGCCTGCTGCAGGCGCATCATCAGCGCGTCGGAGAAGCCGCGCAGCAGCATCACCAGACCCAGCACGATGTACATGATGCCGATCTTCTTGTGATCGATGCTGGTGAACCACTCGTTCCAGAGGTAGCCCCACAGCTTGTGCCTGGTGATCACCGCCATCAGCGCAAGGCCGAGGAGCACGGTACCGACGAAGGTGACCGCCAGGATCGGCTCATGGAACATGGGAACCGATTCCCATGTCATGCGCCCGAAGATCGGCGAGTTTGGAAGGGTGCTGCTTTCGAGGGACATCGCAGGAATTCCGGGGCTTTCAGGCCAAGAAACAGGTCGGAACGATTGGGCGGATCAGGATCGGCGAGGCGCTCAGGGCGCCTTCATGCCGATGACCGGACCTGCCAGGGACTGGGGCACGGAATCGTTGACGGAGCACACGGCGGCCGACACGTACGCGCCCAGGCGCGGATCGCCACGGCGCGGCTGCGCCAGCGGCTTCAGGCCTTCAAGTCCCAGACCGCCCGTGGAATCGATCGCCATCATGGCGTTCGCGCACAGACGGTCGGTGTCCACGCAACGATTGAGCACGGCGTCGAACAGGCCATTGTCGACCCGGGCGAAATGACGCACCGGCTCGCGTTCGGAAGGCTTTTCCAGTTCCAGGTACGCCGCGCGCGTCAGCGACAGCTCGCTGGTGCGCACATCGTTGAGCCAATGCTGGTAGTCGGCGTCGGACATGCCATGGAACTTGAAGCGCATGTGCGAGAAACCCGCGCCGCTGTAGTTCGCCGAGAAGCCGTCGTACACGCCCGGCGCGTTGATGACGGCGTTCAGCTCGCTCTTCATGCCGGGCATGCCGTAGATCATGCCGGCCAGCGCGGGCACGTAGAACGTGTTCATCACCGAGGAGGACGTGATGCTGAAGTGCACCGGGCGATCGACCGGCACGGCGATCTCGTTCACCGTCGCCACGCCTTCTTCCGGATAGACGAACAGCCACTTCCAGTCGAGCGCGACCACCTGGATTTCCAGCGGTTTCACGTCGGCCGGAACCGGGCGCCCTTCGGAAATGCGGTCCAGCGGACGGAACGGATCCAGAAGATGCGTGCTGATCCACGTGATCGCGCCGAGCGCGATGATGATCAGCAACGGGATGCCCCAGATCACCAGTTCCAGCTGGGTCGAATGATCCCAGTCGGGCTTGTAGGTGGCCTCGCGGTTCGAGGCGCGGTAGCGCCATGCGAACAGCAACGTGAGCGCGATCACCGGAACGATCACGATCAGCATCAGGACGGTCGCCACGATGATCAGCTGCCCCTGACGGGCGGCGACATCGCCGGGCGGGTTGAGAACCAGCAGGTTGCATCCCGACAGCACGGCCGTTGCGATGAGCAAAACGGCGGCCTGCAGGAATCTGCGCGCTATGGACATGGGGGTGGGGGCTTGCGGATTGAGCATGGTCAATTTATTCGCCGCCCTGCTTGGGGAGAATTGGACGTTTTGTCCTACCGTCCGGACCTGTTGCCTCTGCAGGGGTACGGTAGCATTCTCTTATTGAATTGGCCCGTCCGACGGAGTCCCCCGCGTGTCATCCGTGAGCCCCACCGCTTCCACCCACGATCACGGCACCAAGGCGCACACCGATGTCGCCCCGGGTGAAATCGCCGTAGGCGTCGTCATCGGCCGCGCGTCCGAATATTTCGACTTCTTCGTCTTCGGCATCGCCTCGGCCCTGATCTTTCCGTCCGTCTTCTTCCCCTTCACGGGACGACTTGAAGGCGCATTGTGGTCGTTCGCCCTGTTTTCGCTGGCGTTCGTTACCCGGCCCATCGGCACCATCGTGTTCATGTATGTGCAGGAACGGTGGGGACGCGGCGTCAAGCTCACGCTCGCCCTGTTCATGCTGGGCAGCGCCACGGCGGGCATCGCGTTCCTCCCGGGTTACGCCAAGCTGGGCGGCACCTCCATCGCGATGCTGGCCGCTCTGCGGATGCTGCAGGGCATCGCGCTGGGCGGCTCGTGGGACGGCCTGCCCTCGCTGCTGGCGATGAATGCCCCGAAGGGCCGCCGCGGCTGGTATTCCATGCTGGGCCAGCTCGCAGCGCCGATGGGCTTCATCGTCGCCGCGAGCGTTTTCGCGTTCCTGTATGCCAGCCTGAGCACCGAAGACCTGCTGTCGTGGGGCTGGCGCTATCCGTTCTTCGTCGCCTTCGCCATCAACGTCGTGGCGCTGTTCGCGCGCCTGCGCATCGTGGTGGCCGACGAATACCAGAAGAAGATGAGCGAGCTGGAGCTGGAGCCCACGCCCATCCGCGAGCTGTTCCAGGCCAAGGGCCGCCACGTGGTGATCGGCGCGTTCGCCGCGCTGGCCAGCTACGCGCTGTTCCATATCGTCACGATCTTCCCGCTGTCGTGGATCCTGCTGTACTCGCAGAAATCCATCGTCACCTTCCTCATCGTGCAGATCATCGGTGCGTTCATCGCCTGCGGCGGCGTGGTGGCCTCGGGCCTGATCGCCGACAAGGTCGGCCGGGCGCGCACGCTGGGCGGCCTTGCGCTGCTGATCGCGATGTTCAGCGGTTTCGCGCCCACCCTGATGGGAAGCGGCGACATCGGCCAGTCGGCCTTCGTGCTGATCGGTTTCGCCCTGCTCGGCCTGTCCTATGGCCAGGCGGCGGGCGCGGTGACCGCCAACTTCGGCCGACGCTACCGTTACACCGGTGCGGCGCTCACGTCCGATCTTGCATGGCTGATCGGCGCCGCCTTCGCCCCGCTGGTGGCCCTGGGCCTGTGCTCGCAGTTCGGCCTGGCGTGGCTGGGCGCCTATCTGCTGTCCGGCGCCATCGGCACGCTCGCCGCGCTGGGCATCAACCGGGCGATGAACTACAAGAGCTGACATCGCGCGCGACATCGCGTCGCATCACGCACTCCAACGCCCGCGGCCTGCGCCGCGGGCGTTTTTCGTCGGCGCTACGGCAGCGTGAACTTGCGCGTGTTCCGCAGCGGCCAGACGGACGTGAAACGCGCACCGCCCACGAGGCGGAATGCCGCGGAAACCCCGCGCTCCAGCCCCATGCGTTCCAGCACCGTCCTGGCGCGGCGAAACGCCTGCTTCGGGTCGGCCGTGAGCATGAACAGATTGATCTCGTTGCGGCTGACGTCGTAGCCGTCCAGTTCGGCCATCTCGCCCAGCGCCTGCTTCATCTCGGCTTCGATCGTCGAAAGGAAGGTTTCGTCCGCCAGCGACTTGCGCCAGAACTTGATGACCAGTTGGTAATCCATCCGGCGATTGTAGGGCCAACGGGGACGCCGGGGGATTCACGCACCCGCCGCGCGGGGCGCGCTAGCGTCGCCGCACGGTGGACTTCGCGGGATCACGCATGCGCGCAACGATGAAGCTGGACATGGCCGGACACACGTGCGCCCCATAGCGAGCACGCCGGTGGCCATGTCGCTTCATTGGCCAAAGCGGGTCATCGCACGCTGCCTTGCCGCGTGCCTGGCGCTGCTCGCCGGCACGATGGCATCCGCCGCCGACGCGCCCGATTGCAAGGCCCGGCTGCTGGAATCGCTCGGCTGGCGCTTCATCCAGGGCGATGTGCCGCAGGTTTCCATCGACGCCGGCACGCCCTGCGATCGCGCCGATCTTGCACAGGCGCAGACCGCCGGCGACCTGATCGTGCGGTTGCCAGGGAGCCTTGGCGCCGGCGCACGCTCGCGCCTGCACGAGCAACTCCTCCGCCATCCGGCGACCCTGTGCGCCTACGAGTTCAAACTGGGTGAAGCGACGCGGCGGGCCGTGGACAAGCTCGCGGGCAATCCCGGCTACCGGTTCTCCGCGCTGCAGATCGGCTGGATCGGCTTCGGGCCGACCGGCTCGGCACGCGATGGCTGGGAACCCATCGCCTCCTTCGGCCGCGGTTATCGCCCGCGCGATTCGAACTGGCGGGCCATCGACGCGTTCTACAACGGCCACGTGCGCGCCGAATGCGGCGTCGGCCGGCAGGTCGCGCAGTATGCGACGCAGGCGGAGCTCTACGGCCGCGAGGGCTTCGACGCCGCGTTCGACAGCGATGAGATCGTCATCGGCACCTTCAACCGCCTGCACGACACGCGGAGCATCCTGCTGGGGTCTTCGGCGGGCGTGTTCACGCGCGATGGCCTTGCCATCCAGACCTCGCGCATGGGGCGGCAGGCGTTCATGGGCCTTCCGGGTTTCATCTTCCACGTGCTCGATCGCAGCAAGCTCGACGATCTGAACAACCAGGCCGAGAACTTCGTCGTCTACGACGTAGACGCGGCCGCCGCCGCGGCACTGCGCGAGCACGGAGGCTTCGAGCACTACAACGAGCGCAACAAGGCGATCTGGACACTGGCCAAATCAATGCCCGCCTATCGGCCCAGGCGCTACTTCGAACGGCTGCTGTTCGAGCGCGATGCCGTGCTGCGCACGAGCCTGCCAGCGGACGCGCAGGCGACGCTCGCGCAACTGGATGCCGAACTGGCCGATCCGTTCTATCGCGGCTTCAAGGTCTACGTGCATCGGCAGGGCGTGAAACCTGTCGCCTACCACATCGCCCGCCTGCTCGATCGCAATCCGCGCACGCCCTTCCGCATCGAACTGGCGCTGCACAACCTGCATACGACGCTGTTCGACCGGTACGTGGCGTATCGCCTACGCGCTTGCGGCGGAGATTGAGTCCGGCCTCACCTGCTGCGCCCCGCATCCACGTGCAGCTTCACCCATTGCGCATAGCGGTCCATCCAGTCCTGCAGGAACTTGCGGCTGCCTTCGGACGCGACGTTGCCCGCGTCATCGAAGAAACCTTCCTTGACGTGGATGAACGCCTCCGGCTGGCCCATCGTCGGCACGTCCAGGTAGGCGAGCATGTTGCGCAGGTGCTGCTGCGACATCGCAGTGCCCGCCGCGCCGATGGAGGCACCGATCACGCCGGCCGGCTTGCCCTGCCACGCGCTGTCGCCGTACGGGCGCGAGGCGTGGTCGATCGCGTTCTTCAACACACCCGGCACCGAGCGGTTGTACTCCGGCGTGACGAACAGCAAGCCGTCGGCGTCGCGGATTTCCTGCTTGAGCCGCTTCACCGGCGCGGCCTGGTGGCTGTCGTCGTCCTGGTTGTACAGCGGCAGATCGTCGATGCGGCAATCGTGGAAGGTGAACGAGGACGGCGCCATTTTTTCCAGCGTTTTCGCCAGCTGGCGGTTGATCGATTCCTGGCGCAGGCTGCCGACGAGCAACCCGATGCGGTACTGGCTCATGGAACGCTCCGGAGATGGCGGAAGCGCCCACTTTCGCGCCGCACGCGATAACGCGCGGTGATGGCACGCCTGCTGTCGACGCCTACGCCTTGCGCAGGAAGATCGTCTTCAGCACGAGGCCCTTGATCTTGTCCGAGTTGCCTTCGATATGCTCGGCATCGTCCTCGACCAGGCGGATGTTCTTGATGACCGTGCCCTGTTTGAGCGGAATCGAGGAACCCTTCACCTTCAGGTCCTTGATGACCACAACGGTGTCGCCATTGGCCAGCGCGTTGCCGTTGCTGTCGCGCACGACGACACCGGACGCGGCACCGGCCTCGCCTTCCACCGGCCACTCGAAACCGCAGTCGGCACACACGAAATTCGCGCCGTCCACGTAGGTATTGGCGAGGGTGCATTGCGGACAGGCGGGCGAAACGGTCATGGCACGGCTCCTGCTGGGGCCGCGCAGTTTACGCGACCGCGACGCCGATCCGTGGCGTGGCGCCGGTCAAGGCGCAGGTTTCTCGGATCCTCTTGCGCGCTCCAGCTCGCGGATCTCCGAGACGTCGCGCTCGAGGAAGTAGTTCAGGAAGGTGCGGATCACCGCCACCGCGGCCAATCGCCCGATGCCATCCCAGTCGGGCGTGATCGAGGATTCGATGATGTCGGCCGCCAGCTGGAAGGTGAGCCCCGCCACCAGCCAGTGCGAGTAGCGCATCCACAGGCGGCGGCGCGCGTGGCGATCGATCTCGTGCTGCGCCATCAGCAACGCGATGCCGTCCTTGATGGCGATGAGCGTGCCCAGGACGATCACCCCCAGCGCGATGAAGTCGATCGCCAGGATGGTCGGTTCGGATACGGCGATCAGCCACTGCTCCATGCGCCCTCCCCGTGGTCAGTTCAGCCGCGCACGACCAGCCGGAAACCGACGTGGCACGTCGAGGTGTCCACCGGCTGCGCCATGCGTGCCGCCGGGCGATAACGGCGGCAGTAGTTCGGCGCGCACAGGTGCGAACCGCCCTTCATCACGCGGCGCGGCACGCGCGCCGGATCGCGCGGGTCCAGGCTCGCATCGCGTTCGGCGCCGCGCGGGTTCTCCAGCGTGCAGCACGAATGCTGCTGGATGCGGCCGTGGTCCTGGTACCAGTCGGCGGTCCATTCCCAGACATTGCCGATCATGTCGTACAGGCCGTAGCCGTTGGGTTCGAACGAGCCCACCGGCGCGGTCCAGGCGAAGCCGTCCTCGGGCCGCATTTCCCACGGGAATTCGCCCTGCCACGTGTTGGCCATGTGGCGTCCATCCGGCACCAGTTCATCGCCCCAGGCGAATTCCGTCCCTTCGCGCCCGCCTTTCGCGGCGAACTCCCATTCGGCCTCGGTCGGAAGGTCCTTGCCGATCCACTGCGCGTAGGCAAGCGCGTCAGCGTAGGCGACGTGCACGACGGGGTGGTCGTCCAGGCCATCGAGCGAGCTGTCCGGCCCGCGCGGATGGCGCCAGTCGGCGCCGGGGACGTACTGCCACCAGTGGAAATGATTGCGCAGGTCCACGCGCCCCGGCGGCGGCACGAAGACGACCGACGCCGGCACTAGCATCGCCGGGTCGGCATCGGGGTAATCCGCCGGGTCGGCCGGTTTCTCCGCCTGCGTGACGTGGCCGGTCGCCGCGACGAAACGCGCGAAATCGCGGTTGGTCACCGCATGGCGATCGATCCGGAACGAATCGACCCGCACCTTGTGCGCCGGTTTCTCCTCCGGATAGTGGTGATCCGATCCCATCGTGAACGAACCGCCTTCGATGCGGACCATGTCGTCGTGCCGGCTGGCGGCGCGCACGGGGTTGTCGACCATCTCGCTCAAGCAATGCCTCCGTTGGTGGCCTCGTCGCGCTGCGCGAACACGCGGTTCCAGTCGCGCTGCATGCTGACCACGCCGATGCCCAGCTCCGCCGCCCGGTCCAAGCCTTCGCGCAGTGCGCTGAGCCTGAAATCGCGGTCGTAGGCGAACTCGCGCGCGGCATCGTCGTGGTGCAGGTACCACGCCATGCGCGGCCCCGGCCCACCGAGCGTATACCGGATCATCGCCAGGTCGCCATCGGAGTTTCCGAATGCGAACACCGGGCGACGGCCGATGTGCAGCGCGATGTTGACCACTTTCTCATCCCTGTCGTCGAAGCTGCCCAGTTCGGGCAGCTTTCGCAGCACGATGCCATCGGGCGCCTCTTCCAGCTTCATCTTCGTGCTGGAGCCGACGACCTGTTCCGGCGGTATCCCATACAGCTGCTGCGCGACGACGCGCACGAACTCCACGCCCCCACCGGTGACGATGTACGTCTTGTATCCGTTCGCGCGCATATGGTCGAGCAGTTCTCGCTGCGGCGCATAGGTGTTGCTCACGAAGGGACGCTGGAGCTTCGGGTGCTCCGCATGGCGCAGCCAGCGCGACGCATTGGCGTGGAACTCTTCCACCGTCATGCCCGCGTGCGTTGCGAAGGCCGGCTCGAACACATCCTTCTTCGGCAGCGACATCAGCGCCTTCACGTCACCGTCGACCATCGCCTTGAACGCGGGCCGGGCCAGGAGCGAAGGATCCTGCGCGCACAACCGCTTGACCTCGGCCAGCGCGAAGAACACCTGCACCTGCAGCGGATACTCGCACCAGAGCGTGCCGTCGTTGTCGAACACGGCGATGCGCTCGGCGGGCGCGATGAAATCCGGCCCGCCGTCCGTCGTGGTGCGCGCGACGAAGTCGAGGATCGCCGACTTCGCCGCGCCGTCGTTCCATGAAGGCAACGGGTCCATGGCGTGCAGCTCCCTGTGGTCAGCCGGACTTGCTGCTGATCTCGGTCATCTTCTCCTTCGCCTGGTCCAGGTTGAAGCTTCCCGGCGTCTGCGCAGGCGGGAACTCCACGAACGTCTCCATGTACTTGGTCGCGGCGGCCATGGCGCCGTAGATCCAGAATGCGTTGTGGATCATCCAGTCCCAGTACACGTTCGAGGTGATGTCCGCGCGCTCGTAGGGATCCATGCGCAGGTTGAAGATCTTGGGCATGCGCAACGGCGTGAACGGCTCGGCCCAGACCTGCATGGTGCCCCGGCAGCGCTGTTCCATGAACACGATCTTCCAGTTCTGCCATCGTATTCCGAGGATGTCGCCGTCGTCGCTGAAGTAGAAGAACCACTTGCGCGGCGAGGCGTCGACTTCGCCCGTGAGGTACGGCAGCAGGTTGTAACCGTCGATGTGGTTCTTGTACTTGCGCCCGTTGACGCTGGTTCCCTTCTTGAGCCGTTCGATGCAGTCGGTGTCGCCGGCTGCGGCCAGCAGCGTGGGCAACCAGTCATGGTGCTGGACGATGTCGTTGCTCACCACGCCCGCCGGGATGCGACCGGGCCAGCGGATCAGCTCCGGAATGCGGAACGCGCCTTCCCAGTTGGTGTTCTTCTCGCTGCGGAACGGCGTCATGCCCGCGTCCGGCCAGCTGTTCATGTGCGGCCCGTTGTCGGTGGAATAGACGACGATGGTGTCTTCGGTCAGGCCCAGCTCGTCCAGCAGGTCCAGCATCTGGCCGACATTGCGGTCGTGATCGATCATCGTGTCGTGATACGGCGACTGGTGCTCGCCCGCCTGCCCCATGCTCTCGGGCTTGGTGTGGGTAATGAAGTGCATATGCGTGGTGTTGAGCCACACGAAGAACGGCTTGTCGGCCTTGTTCTGGCGACGGATGAAATCCGTGGCGGCCACGACGAACTCGTCGTCGCAGGTTTCCATGCGCTTGCGCGTCAGGGGCCCGGTGTCCTTGATCTTCTGCTTGCCGACCTTGCCCCAGCGCGGGTGCACGGTCGCATCTTCCTTGTCCGTGGCCCAGCTGTGGATCACGCCACGCGGACCGAACTGTTCGCGATAGCGCGGATCCTTCGGATAGCCGTACATCTCCGGCTCTTCCTCGGCGTTGAGGTGGTAGAGGTTCCCGAAGAATTCGTCGAAGCCGTGCAAGGTCGGCAGGAACCGATTGAGATCGCCCAGGTGGTTCTTTCCGAATTGCCCGGTCGCATAGCCGCGATCCTTCAGCAGCGAGGCGATGGTGACCACCGAATCCACCATGCCCTGCGGCGCGCCGGGGATGCCCACCTTCGACAGGCCAGTGCGGTGCACGCTCTGCCCGGTGATGAACGAGGAACGACCCGCGGTGCAGCTCTGCTCGCCGTAGGAATCGGTGAAGCGCATGCCTTCGTTGGCGATACGATCGATGTTGGGCGTGTGGTAACCCATCAGCCCATGCGTGTAGCAGCTGAGGTTGGCGATGCCGATGTCGTCGCCCCAGATCACCAGGATATTCGGCTGCTTCCCACCCGCGCCCTTGCGGGACGCCGCGCCCTTCTGACTTCCGCTCGCGGGGCCCTTGTCGGACCGCTGCGACGGTGGTGCGGACTTGGCCACCTTGGCCGGACGGGCGGCCTTCTTCGCCTGTGCCATGACGCGTCTCCTTGTGGTGTGGGGGAAGCAGGGACGAGCTGGTTATCCGCGCGCCGCATCGAACACCATGCTGACGATGGCGTAGAGCCCGATCAGCAACAGCGCCCCGGCGGTCAGCAGGGTGTAGGAAACCGGATACGCACTTTCGCCATGCACGAGCCCCGCGTGGACCATGGCATTGCGCTGCGCACGCAGGGTGAGCATGAAGTTGACGTGGTAGACGATGCCGGCGACCAGCAGCAGCACGCCCAGCAGCACCAGCAACATGCCGAAGTTGCTCGGCGCTGCGATGCCGATCTTCAGGATGCCGGCGTCGCGCGCCTTGCTGAATACCTGGAAGATGGTGAAGCCGAAGCCGATCAGCGACAGCGCCGTGCGGATCACCGACATCAGCGTGCGCTCTGCGCTCATCCGCGTGCGCTGGAACGACATGCCGGTGCGGCGCATCGACATCTCGGTGCGACTGGTCGACAGGTCGGTGCGGTACTCCGACAGATCCGTGCGGTGTTCCGAAAGCCCGGTGCGATGCGTCGACAGCTTCGTGCGGTGCTGCGACAGCTCCACCGATGCGACGTCCGCATCCAGCAGGCCCACGTCGGGAATGGCCGGCAGCTGCGTGTCTTCGAATCGCTTCGGCCGGGTCGGGGTTTCGTCTTGCTGCGAGCTCATCGGCTTCTCCAGTCAGGCCGTGCGGTGCGCGCGCGAAAGCCACCAGCGCGCCAGTCGGTTGATCGGCCCGCGCAGCAGCAGGTACGGAAGGAAGCACAACGCGATGATGACGTTGATCGCCTCAAGCACGTGGAACGTGCCGAGCACCTTGTACTGGTAGATGACTTCCATCACCAGGCCAAGCACGAGGATGCGGGTGGTCGCCTTGACGCCTTCACGCAGCGACTCGCGGCGCGCCGTGGGGTCGTTGATGATCTTCCAGAAGTACGGGCGCCGTCCGGTCTTCGCATCCTTCACGCCGTCGCGCAGCGCCATCAGCAGGCCCATGGCCGGTTGCAGGAAGAAACGGAACGACATCGAGCCGTGCGTACGGCCGATCAGGTCGTCGTAGAAGCGCACCACGTCGTGCAGGAATGCTTCCAAGCCCCGCTCCTCCTGCATGACTGCATCGGAAACAACCGGGATTGCGAACAGTTCGACTCGCGTTGGCGGCGGGGAAACTACGTCACCGGCGCGACACGCCGGACGGCTTCCTCGCTGTCGCCTCCGCCATCCAGATCGCGCCGATAAAGGCGTTAGTCCCCGGCGGCAGGCCACCGGATCATCGTGTCGATGCGGTGAAAAGGTCGTGACGGCGGGATGAATGACGGTGAGGCGCGATGCGAAGATCGCGGCATCGGACGCGATGCGACAGCACGACGCCGCACTGGGCGACGTCGCACCGGCGAAGCGTCGCCTCCAGCATTCGCCTCAGGCGATCACTTCACCACGATGAGCTTGCCGCGCATCAGCGCCGCATGGCCGGGGAAGCTGCAGAAGAACGCGTAGTCGCCGCCGGCTTTCAGGCGCGAACCCGGGAAGGTGGTCTTCGTGCTCTGCCCACCTCCCACGAGGGACGTGGCGGCGATCACGCGTGGATCGTTCTTCGGCACGTAGCTCGCGGCCGCGCCGGCCTTGAGTCCATCGTTCGCGATGGCCTGGTACAGCACGGTCTGCGAGATGACGACGTTGTGACCCATCGCGGTCACGGGCATCTTGCCGGTGTGGGTGAGTTCGATGGTGATCGTCGGGCACGACGCCGAGACGGTCGCGGTCTTGAGGTCGTACTGCATCGCATCGTTACCGGCCAGCTTCACGGTGCAGTTGTTCGCGGCGAAGGCGCTGGAAGACAGCGCGGCCAGCGCCAGCCCGGTCAGCAGGATTGCGGTTTTCATGTTCGACCCTCGTGGGATGTGCGCAGGATTGCGCTGGAGGAGAAGTCTAGGAAGCGGCGGTGCGCGCGCCCTTGATCTGGATCAATCGGCGGCACTACGCCTGCTGCCCGTTGCCTTCCGGGGCACCGCTTTCTTCGCTGGCGCCTTCTTCGATGCCGCCTTCGCCGGCACCTTCTTTACCGTCTTTCTGTTCGTCTTCGTTGCCTGCCTGGCGAACTCGCGCAGCGCATCCTTGCCGATCCATCGCGCGCTCGCTTCGCCGGAGGCGGCCAGTCGCTTCGCTACCGCCGTGGCGTCGGCCCGCCAGTCCGACCGCCGACCGATCGCGCGCAACGCCCAGTTCACGCCCTTCTTCACGAAGTTGCGCTCGTCGTGCGCCTCGCGTTCGATCAGCGCCAGGCCATCGGCGTACAGCGATTCGTCATCGAGACGACCATGCAGCGCGAGGCTGGCAAGCAGCGCGAAGGCGGCGCGCTTCTGGAATTCCTCCCGGCGCGAGGACCACTTCACGACCATGCGCCACGCATGCGGCGTTCGATCGAACAGCGTGAAGCACTGCGTATCGCAGATGGCCCAGTTGTCGAAATCCCGGCACCAGCGATCCATCTGCGCGGGCGTGACCTGCGCGGGATCCTCGACGTAGGCCGCGAGCATGCGCGCCTCGTACACGCCGGTATCCCACAGCGCTGCGGCGAGGTCGTGATCGCGCCCGAGCTGTTTGGCCAGCGCCTGGATGTCCTTCATCGACACGCCGAGGGCGTGATCGGACGGGATCGCGTATCGCGCCATTCCGTCGCGCAACGCATCGGAGGAATGATCGCCCAGCCACGCAAGCGCCAGTTTCGTGCGCGCCTGCGGCGACAGTGACGCTTCGCCGGGTGCGCGCTTTTGCGTGGAAACTCGGGACGTCGCGGCCGGCGTCATGCGTGCGGACATGCGCGCCTCACTTCGCCTTGAGCTGGTGCAGCAGCAGCGCGTTGCCTTCGCTGTCCACGCACACGGCCATGCGGCACACCGGGGTCAGGATGATGTCGCTGCGAAACACCACGCCCTTGCCCTTGAGGTCGGCGACCAGCGCGTCCAGGTCGTCCACTTCGAACGCGACCGTTCCGCCTGCGGCTTCGCTTGGCTTGGAGGGCGTGGCGTTCGTGAGCGCAAGGCACCCGCCGCCGGGCAGGTCGTATTCGATCCACCACTGGCCATCCTGCTGGCCGTGCGAGCCGACCTTGAGCCCCAGCGTCGCCTCATAGAAGTCGCGCGCCCGCGGCACGTCGGTTACGGGGTACATCGTGAAGGCGACCTTCTTCAACATGGCGACACTCCGTCCGGTGGAATGGGCCCGTTTTCCCGGCGCGCCGGCGGTGCGTCAAGAGGCGGAAGCGGCCACCCGACCAGCGGAATGCGCGGCGCCGCCGGCCATCACGCCCGACGCAGGGCGCGACGCGCGAACAGCACGCAGACCACGCCGAACAGCATGTGCGCCAGCACGGCGTAGGTGATCCAGTCCGGATGCTCGAACGAGGGCGAGCGCCCCACGCGCGATAACGGCATCACTACGAAATTCATCACCACGTACAGCACCACGCCGTACAGCGCCCCAAGGATGACCGGCCGCTCCAGCAGGGAGCGGTATCGACGCGCGACGAGCGTGTAGATCGCGACGAACGCGGTGGCCATCAGCACGTGCAGCACCGCACCGAGCACCGCCGATTGCGTGCCTCCGTCGTAGCTGGCCTGCCCGAGCACGCCAACGGCGATGGTCTGGAAGCAACGCTTTAAACCTTCCATGTCCCACGAGAACCACAAGGTCGTCGCGAAGACGAAGTCGCCCAGTGCGACCAGCAATCCGCCGGCCACGACGGAAGCCCAGAGGATGCGCGGTGCATGTACGTACGAACGGACGGAGGACATCGCGATGCTCCCGGTGGCGCCTGGCGCGGCCGGCCCATGCTAGTGGCCGGGCGGGCCCGGCGCCCATGACTTTCGTCATAGACAAAACAGTCTAGACAAACTGCTCTAGATGGATCAGCATGCCCCCCACGCCTTCGACGAAGCCCGCCATGACCCGCAGCAACGCCAAACCGCCCAAGCCGACCGCCGCCGAGCTGGACCTGCTGCGCGTGATCTGGCGACTGGGTCCCTCGACGGTGAAGGACGTGCACCAGGCGCGGCTGGCCGAACGCCAGGACGTCACCTACGCCACCGTGCTCCGCCTGATGCAGGTGATGCACGGCAAGGGACTGCTCGCACGCGACGAAAGCCAGCGATCGCACGTCTATGCGGCCGCGCACGCCCAGGATGCGCTGCAGACCAACCTGCTGCGCGATCTGATCCAGAAGGCATTCTCCGGCTCGGGCAAGGCGCTGGTGATGGCGGCATTGAACGAACACGTGAGCGACAAGGAACGCGAGGAGATCCGTCGCTTCCTCAAGGACAACGGCGAAGGCCACGGGACGGGACACCGCGATGACTGACTTGCTGGCCCAGCTGGTCCCGGCGCTCGGGCGCGCCCTGCTCCACTTCCTGTGGCAAGGCGCCTTGATCGGCCTGCTCGCGGCGCTGGCGCTGCGCCTGCTGCGCGATGCGCGACCGCAAGCGCGCTATGCCGTGTCGTGTGTGGCACTGCTGCTTTGCGCGATGGTGCCCACCGTTTACGTCGTCGCGCAGCTGTACACGCCCGCGGCGCACAACGTCGCGGTATCGGCGCATGACGGCGTTCGCATCACCGGTTTCGCCGTGGTGGCACGTGACCTCGCGCCGGACCTGGCATCGCGCGTGGACGCCGCGCTCCCGACCATCGTGCTGCTCTGGGCCGCCGGCGCGGGCGCGCTGTCGCTGCGCATGGCCGCGGGCCTGCTGTGGATCCAGCGACTGCGCGCCACCCGACAGCCACCGATGCAGCAACCGTGGCAGGCGCGGCTGGACGCGCTCGCACAGCGGTTCGGCCTGCGTCGCGCGGTTGCGCTGCGAGTGGTCGAATCGCTGTCCTCTCCGGTGTCGGCCGGATGGTGGCGCCCGGTCGTCCTGCTGCCGGCCGGACTGCTCACGCGCATGCCGACCGACCTGGTCGAAGCATTGCTCGCGCACGAACTGGCGCACATCCGCCGCCACGACTACCTCGTCAACCTGCTGCAGAACCTCGTCGAGGCGCTGCTGTTCTACCACCCGGTGACGTGGTGGCTGTCGCGTCGCATCCGCGACGAACGCGAGCACATCGCCGACCGTCTCGCCGCCGAAATCACTGGGCAGCCGCGCCGTCTCGCGCTGGCACTGTCCGAACTGGCGGAATGGTCGTGCAGCCACACCGTCGTCCCGTCCACGCCCACCCTCGCGCAAGCCGCCCATGGAGGCCATCTGATGTCCCGCATCGAACAACTCGTCCGTCCCGGCGCGCGCCCCGTGCGCGGTGGCGTCGCCCTGCCGCTGGTCGGCGTCGCCATCGCCTGCCTGGCGTTCTACGCGCACGCGCAGATCGGCCAGCAAGAAAAGACCGCGCCGGCCGCCGCGCAGGCCAAGGCGGACGCCGCGACGGCTGCGAGGCCCGCTGCGAAGGCCGACGCCGCAACTGCCGCGAAGCCGGCCGCGAAGGCGCAGCCTAAAACCGGAACCACGCTTTCGTCCGGCAGCACCCTGACGCTTCGCTCCTCGCGCAAGGACGAGGATGCCTACGCGCTTGTCAGCAAGGATCGCGACGGCATCCGCATGTCCGGCTCGACGGACGATCTTCCGCAGATCGAACGCGCGCGTCGCAGCTTCGCGGGCCAGGATTTCGTGTGGTTCCGTCGAGGTGGCACGGCGTACGTGGTCTCCGACGCCGACACCATGGCGAAGGTGCGCGAGGCGTGGCGCGACAGCGATCGCATCGCCGCGCAGATGGACGTGCTCGACGACCAGATGGAAGTGCACAGCAAGAAGATGGACGCGCTCAGCGCGCAGATGGACCAGCTTTCGGAGCGGGCTGAGAACCATCCCGAGATGGATGCCGCTTCCAGTCGCATGGAGCGCCTGGCCGACCAGCAGAGCGAACTTGCGGACCGCCAGTCCGACCTCGCGGGGCAGATGGGCGATGCGGATGCCGCCGGGCGCGATCGCCTGCAGGCCAAGATGGAGGACCTGGGACGCCAGATGGATGCCCTCGGTCGGCAGATGGACGAACAAGGTCGCGTCCTCGAGCAGCAAAGCGCCAAGCTCGCGTCAAACCAGGCGCCGATGAACGCGCTGGCCCGACAGATGGACGAGGCGAGCAAGCCGATGGATGCGTTGGGCCGCCAGATGGACGCGCTCGGCAAGGAGCAGGAGAAGTTCATCCACGAGGCCGAGCGCAAGACGCACGACGTGCTCGACAGCGCGATGGCACGTGGCCTCGCGCGGCCGGTGCCGACGATGGCGCAGTAAGACGTCGAGGTTGGACCCTCTCCCCCCGGGAGAGAGGAGGTAGGTGCGGGTAACGCGGTGACGCGCTAATGCGTTAGGCCCCCCCCCGCCATCCTTGGCCGGGCTTTCGGCAGGCCACGCGGCGGGGCCGCGCGTGCACCGGCTTCGGTTGCCCCATCGCTGCCATCGCTGGCGTAACGCTGCCATCTTCCGAACGCCCCGCCCGGCCTTCCATGGCCGGGCTTTCGGCGACCTGCGCGGCAGTGCCGCGCGCAAACAGGTAGCCTCAACCTTCCCACCTGTCCCCTTCGTGCCCCGGGTTGCGTTGATTTCCAACGGTGGCCCGATGTGCGCGACGCACATCGGCGCATGAAACGTTTCCCAGGGGCAAGGCATTTGATCTTCGATTACCGGAACGCGTCCTCGCCGGCAGACATCGACGCGGACATCTGCATCGTCGGTGCCGGCGCGGCCGGCCTGGCGATCGCATGGGCATTCCTCGGGACGCAGGCATCGGTCTGCGTGATCGAGAGTGGCGGCCTGACGGGCGACGAACGCTACCAGGCTTTGCTGGAAGGCCATTCGGTTGGCGAGCCGTCCTTCGATCCCGGCGCCTCGCGGCTTCGCGCGTTTGGCGGCACCTGCAATTACTGGGGACGCGGCTGCATCCCGCTGGCCAACCTCGCGCCACGCGACTGGGTGCCGCATAGCGGCTGGCCGATCGGGTTCTCCGATCTCGAACCGCATTACCGCAAGGCCCGCACGTTCTGCGGGCTGGACCAGCATGACTTCGGCGAGGACACCTTCCTCACGCCGTCCTCGCGCCAGCCGCTGGAGTTCGAGGGCGACGCGCTGGTGCACAAGACCTTCGCGTCCAGCCCGATGATCTTCGGGCATGCCTACCACGACGTGTTCGAGCGTGCGGAGAACATCACCGTGCTGCTGCATGCGAACCTGATCGAACTGGACGCGGTGGAATCGGCGAACGCGGTGCGCCATGCGCGCATCGGCACGCTCGACGGTCGCGTCGGCACGGTGCGCGCACGTCACTACGTGCTGGCCTGCGGCGGCATCGAGAATGCGCGATTGCTGCTGTCGTCCAGTTCCACCGTCCCGCAGGGCCTGGGCAATCCGCACGACCTCGTCGGTCGCTATTTCATGGACCATCCCAGCGGCAAGCTCGGCACGCTGTTCGCCGCCGACCCGCACGTGCTCACCCGACCCTACGATCGCAACGTGCCCAAGGGCCGTCCGCAGGCGCATCCGGAGATCTGCCTGTCGGACGAAGCACAGCGGCGCCACCGCATCCTCAGCGGGCGCGTGCGGCCGTTCGCATTCGAGGAACCCGTACCCGAAGGCCTGCAGGCGCTGCGCGACCTGCGCGCGGCGTTGCGCGCGCGGCGCGGCAACGAGAACTGGGCGATCAAGGCCCGCGTGTGCGGGCGTCGCAACGGCGAGCCCGACTACATCGCCAACGCAATGCCGACCGAAGACATCCGCTCGCTCACGCTGCGTGCGGGACTCAACGCCGGCGACATCGCCAAGGCCGTCGGCCGCAAGCTCACGCGCAAGCCGACGGTGCGCACCGAACGCGTCGACCTCATCGGCTATTTCGAACAGGTGCCCAACCACGACAGCCGCATCACGCTGGGCGAGGAACGCGATGCGCTGGGCCTGCGCAAGGTCAGTGTCGACTGGCGCCTCACCGAGCTGGATCGCCACACCTATCGCACGGCGGCGAAGCTGTTCGGCGAGGAGCTCGCGCGCGCGTGCAACGGACGCTTCCAGCCCGAACCGTGGCTGGAGGAAAACGGCGGCGTGCCGCAGGTGTTCGGGACCTCGCACCACATGGGCACCACGCGCATGGCCGACGATCCGCGTGAAGGCGTGGTCGACCGGCATTGCCAGGTGCATGGCGTGGACAACCTGCACATCGCGGGAAGCTCGGTGTTCCCCACCGGAAGCTGGGCGTTCCCGACTTTCACCATCATCGCGCTCAGCCTGCGCCTGGCCGAGCAGTTGCGTGCGCGCCTGGAACAGGCATCTCCGCTGCTGGGAATCTGATCCTCAGCGCAGCTGGCTGTCCTTGCTCCCGCGCCTGTTGTAGCCGGCGAAACCGGCCTCTTCGGCGTCGTGCGCCTGCTGGCACGCGATGCACAGGCGCACGCCCGGCACGGCGTCGCGCCGGGCCTGCGGGATTTCCACGCCGCATTCCTCGCAATGCGTCAGCCCCGGCCCCTGCGGCAGCTTGCTGCGTGCGCGCTTGATGCCGTCCTTCACGGTCGCGTCGATCTGGTCCTGCACGGCGCCGTCGCCTGCCCACCCGGTGGCCATGTCCGCTTCTCCTGCGTGGTTGCGTCGAAGAGCATAACGCCGGGGTCCTGAACTCCCTCGCGCAGGCGTCCACACACGCTTTCCGGACGCGGGACTACACTTGGTCAAAGGCGTTATCGCGGCCCAAGGGACCGCAAGGCGTTCGTCGATGCGCAGCATGCTCGTGGCGCTTTTCCTCGCGCTCCTGTGGCAGCAATCAAGCGCGCTCGCCCAGCCACAGCCCGGGCAGGCCATCGTCGCGCCGAACGAGGTAATGGCCCTGCCCGAACCGCTGCGCGAACGGGTCCATTCCCAGATCCTCCACGACAACCCCGGCCCGCACGAGCGGCTGGAGCGCCTGGGCGCCTTCATGTTCGCGCCCGAAGGCCTGGGCATGAACTACGTGGAGGACGCGAACCTCACCGTCGCGCAGGCGTACGAGGCGCGCACCGCCAACTGCCTCACCTTCACGCTGCTCTTCCTCGCACTGGCGAAGGAGGCCGGACTGGAGGCGACTCCGCAGGAAATCGAGCAGATCCTCGGATTCCGCCAGGCCGACGGGACGCTTTACCTGAGCAACCACGTCAATGCGACCGTGCGCGTGGGCGGGCGTCGCTACACGGTCGATGTGGCGGGCGACCGGATCATCCCGCGCGACCGCCCCATCCCGATCACCACCACGCGCCTCATCGCGCACTACTACAACAACCTCGCCATCGCGCACCTTGCCGCCGCCGATCACGCCGGAGCGCTGGCCCTGCTCGATGTCGCACTCGCGCTGGATCCCGGTTACGCCGCCTACTGGAGCAACGCCGGCGTGGTGCGCACGCGCAACGGCGACCAGCGCGGCGGCGAGAAGGACTACCGCCACGCCCTGGCGCTGGATCCGAACAACACCAATGCGCTGTTCAACCTCGCCGGCCTGGCCGCGCGCACGGGCGATCGTTCGCTGGAAGCCGAATACCGCAAGCGCCTGGCGCGGATCCAGCGCAGCGACCCCTTCCATGCCTTCGTGCAGGCGGTGAATGCCGAGAATGCCGGCGACCTGTCGCGCGCGATCCGCGAGTACAGGCGCGCGGTCGACCTGCAACCGCAGGAACACCGCTTCCACTCGGCCCTGGCCAACGCCTACCTCAAGGCGGGCAAGCCCGCGCTGGCGATCCGGTCCCTCGTCCGTGCGCAGGCACTCACCAACGGCGACACCCGGGCGGCCTACAGCCAGCGGCTGGACGCGTTGCGCGCCCGTTGAGCGGGGCCGGCGTCCCCTTTTGCCCGCACGCGACGTTACCTCCTCTTAAGACGATCGGAAGGGGAAGCCCGTGCAACACGAGACGCTGATGGCCAAACGCCACCTGGTGCGCATCGCCATCGAGACCGCCGAACTCCCCGGAGTACGCCTCATCGCCCGGCCGCTGTACCGCCGCCTGTTCAACCGGCCCTACCACGGCGGCAACGCCTATTACGGCGCGTACGACTCGCGCGCGCAGGCGCTGGCCGCTGCGCCGTCGCTTCCGACGAGCTACGACCAGCCTTCCACTACGGCGATGTACATGGACCGTCACCGCAGCATCCGCGTGAGCGACTATCCGATGGTCCACTGGCTCTCGCGCCTGCTCGCGCAGGGACGTCATCGCATCTTCGACCTGGGCGGACACATCGGCGTGACGTACTACGGCTTCCGCCGTTACGTCGACTATCCCGACACGATGGAATGGCGCGTGCACGACGTGCCGTCGGTGATGGATGCCGGCCGCCACTGGGCGCGCGAGAACGACCCCAAGGGCCTGCTGCATTTCGCCGACGACCCCGACGCCGCCAGCGACCATGACGTGCTGATCACCTGCGGCGCGTTGCAGTACCTGGACTACACGCTGCCGGAACTGCTCGGCCGCCTGCCCTGCCCGCCCACGCACGTGCTGGTGAACCTCACGCCGGTGCACCCCAAGCGCGGCTACGTCACGTTGCAGAACATCGGCAAGGCGGTGCTGCCGTACCGCGTGATGGCCAAGCCGGAGTTCGTCGCCCAGATGGCGGACCTGGGATACACGCTGGAAGACCAGTGGCAGTCGAAGGAACGCCACCTGCGCGTGCCGTTCGAACCGGACTGCACGCTCGACCATTACGCGGGGTTCTACTTCAGGCGCGTCTGATCTGCCGCGCGGCGATCGGCGCGACCATCTGCTCAACGAGCGCGTCGACCTGCCGTTCGGCCGACGCGATCGACTCCGACAATCGTTCATCGCCAAACTCGTCGTACTCGATCGCCACGCGCTCCACCGCATCGATGCCGATGTAGCGCAGCGGCGTCTCCACGCCTCGTTCGACATGGTTGTCCGCACCCAGGCGTCCGCCGGGGTCGTAACCGTGGTCGCCGCGCGAGCCCAGCAACACCAGCCGCTTGCCCTGGCCGGCCAGCAGCGGCCAGTACGGCTCGCCTGCGCGGGTCCGGTCGAACCCGAACGTGCGCCCGACGCGGACGATGTTGTCGATCCACGCCTTCAGCGTGGACGGCATGCCGAAGTTGTACATCGGCACACCGATGACGATGACGTCGGCGGCGATCAGCTCGTCGACGAGCATGTCGCTTTCCGCCAGCTTCGAATCCATCCATGCCTCGCGGCGCTCGGGCGCGGTGAATGCGGCATGCACCCATCCACCGCTCACCGGCGTCGGCGGCGCGAGGGCGAGGTCGCGATGGACGACCTCGTCGCACGGCCGTAGCTGGCGCCATTGCCGAACGAAGCGCGCCGAGAGCCGGCGGGTATGCGAGCCGTGCGCGTGCTCGCCGGAGCGGCCCGCACGGGCGCTGGAATCGATGTGTAGCAACCTGACCATGGCTCACCTGTGGATTGGACTCGCACAGGATCGCCTCTGGAAAAGCAGCGGTAAAACGATCATCCTGCATTCGATGGATGCAAGCGATTCACCCATGGACAGCCGCCGGCTGCCGCCCCTGACCGCGCTGCGCGCGTTCGAGGCCGCCGCGCGCCACCTCAGCTTCAAGCATGCCGCCGCCGAGCTGTCGCTGACTCCAACGGCGATCAGCCACCAGGTCCGGCAGTTGGAGGAACGGCTCGGCGTGCCCCTGTTCGTGCGCGGCACCCGACGCGTTGACCTGACGCCGGCCGGGCAGAGTCTCTATCCGGCGCTGCGCGACGGATTCGATGCGATGGCGCGCGCCGTGCAGGTCGTGCGCCCGCACCCACGACCGCGTTCCATCGCGCTCAGCACGACGATGGCGTTCGCCTCGCGCTGGCTGTTGCCGCGGCTTGCACGATTCGCTGCATCGCACCCTGGCATCGCCCTGCACCTGCACACCAGCGACGCGCCGGTCGATCTGTCCGGCGGCACGGCGCAACTCGCGGTGCGCTACGGGCCGGGGCGCTATCCGGGCCTGTCGTCGACGCCGCTGCTCGCGTCGCATTTCGCGCCGGTGTGCGCGCCGACCCTGGAGGTGCGCAACGCGGACGACCTGGAGCACGTCGCGCTGATCGGGTTCGACTGGTTCCGTCGCGACGCGTCGACGCCCGACTGGCCGCTGTGGTTCGAACGCACGGGGCGTGCGCCGCTGTCGCGCCAGCTCCATTTCTCCGACGAAGTGCACGCCATCCAGGCGGCAGTCGCCGGCCAGGGCGTGGCGCTGGTCAACCTGGCGCTGGTTGCCGACGAGCTGGCGGACGGGCTGCTGCACCAGCCGTTCGGCCCGGCGCTTCCCGGGCACGATTTCCACCTGGTATGGCCGCAGTCGCGCGACGATGACGCGGACATTGCCGCGGTGCGCGGGTGGCTGCTCGACGAAGCCTCGCAACGCGCGCCATCCCGGGATACAGACTGATGCAAGGACGGATGCCGGCCTGCACCGGCATCCGTTCTGTCGCTGCGATGTTTACTTCGCCGGCGCGCTTCCCGGCGGGAACGTGGCGAACATCTTGTCCACGCCCGCCTGCGCCTTGGCGTTCACGTCTTCCGGCGAATCGGGCACCGTGCCCGAGGCCGTGCCGCGCCAGATCGCCTGCTTGGTCTTCATGTCGAACATGTCGACCACGAGCGTGCCTACCTCGTAGTTGCGCACCGTGGTGGTCGCCGAACCCATGCCGGCGCCGCCCCAGCGTCCCCAGCCGTAACCGCCCCACGCCGGACCGCTGTAGAACGTGTCGAGCGTCTGCTGTTGCTGCGTGGCCACGTTCGCGACGATGCCGACGTCCGCGTCCGTTCCGGTGGTCAAGCGCCATCCTTTCGCCGCGAGCTTGGCGTCGATGGCGGCAACCACGCGCTGTTCGACCAGCGGCGAGCGGCCTTCGGGCTTCTTCAACCAGGTGTAGGTGCGATACGTGGCGAATTGCGCGCCCGGATCGTAATCCGTGTGCACCTCCGGCGTGCTGGCGCAACCGGCCAACGCGAGCAGCAGCACCGCGCCGAAAACGAATCGTTTCATGAACCTTCTCCGTGGACTTTTGGGGGCGAGAGGAAAACCCGGTCCTGCGAACTTGCGGCGCGATCCGAACGGGCATCGTTGGACATGCCGCGTGATGGCGACATAGAACTTTTGGGCGTGAAACAGACGTGAAGGTTGGCGACCGGATGCAGCCGCGCCCTGCACCGCCGCGATGACGCTGCGCTCAGAACGAAATCGGGACCCGGGCCGTCAACGTCATGTCCGGCGTGTCGCGCGTGACGCCGACGCCGAGGGCGACGTTGAGCGACCACCGATCGCTGAAGCGATAGGTACCGCCCAACAGCAGCGTGCCCAGCGTAAGGCGCACCGAACCGGGGGTTTGCCGACCATTCTGCTTCGTCTTGCCGATCAGGCTGGTGTCGTAGCCCAGGCTGATCGACGCCTTCTCGTTGAGCGCCAGGCCCATGCCGAGGTTGAATCCCCAGATGTCGCCCATCTGCACGTCGCCGAGGAACTCTTCCTCGCGACCGAGCACGTGGCGCGAGACGTTGCTGCGTTCGAAGTTGTACAGATAACTGAAGGTGCCGAAGAACACGACCGGATCGGACGGATACAACCACGTCACGCCCGGCTGGATGGCTTCGAAACCCGTGCCGGTCGGCAGTTCCAGCGGAAGCCCGGTGCCGGTGGCGTTCTGGATGCAGCGCTGCACGCAGTCGGTGGTGACTTCGAACAGGTCCTTGCCGGTGCGGCTCTTGTAACGCAGCCAGCCGATGTAGAACGCCTTGTCCGGACCGCCCCGGTTGAGCTGGTAGCGCGCCGTCGCTTCGACGTCGCCCAATCCGTTGCCGCTGGCGTTGAACACGCGGTCCTGCGCGCTGCCGGTGAAGATCTCGCGGCTGACCGTGTCGCCGTTGAGGTAGACGTAGGGGACCTTGACCTCGACCTCGGCGCGTCCGCCGATGCCCATGCGTCCGGTGATCGTGCCGATGCCGGAGGTCGTCTTGACCTGTCGCACGTCGATCAGGCCGATCAGGATCGCCGGGATCACCGTGTAGCCGACCAGCGCCACGCGATCGTTCGCCGAATAGCCGTATTGCAGCGAAGGTTCGAGGATGAACTTGCCCGAAGGAGTGAGCACGCCGGGTTGATCGAAGATCTGCGCGACTTCCGGTGGACGCATCGCCGTTTCGGGCGCCTGCCCCACCGGCTTCTGTTTCTGCGGTTGCTGCGGTTGGGCGGCCTGCGTCTGTCGCTGCGCGGGCGGCGCTGCCTGCGATGCGGCCGGAGCCTGTTGCGCAAGAGTGGGCAGCACCGTGCCCGGCGCGGCACCGGCGCCGCGCTCGGCGTCCAGGCGTTCTTCGTCGAGCGCGCGTTGCAGGTGCGCGACCGCCTGCTCCTGCTGCGCCAGCGAGTTGCGCAGCTCCTCCAGCCGCTGCGTCTGCGCGTTGATCTCGCGCTGCAGATCGTCCAGCGAACGTTGCGGTGCGGCGGGCACCGGCGCAGCCGAAGAAACCCCGGCCGCCTGAGGCTGCGCAGCCGGACGGGCCGGCTCCAGTCCCTGCCACTGGTCCTGCGCGTGGGCGGCCGAGGCGGCAGCGAGCCACAGGCATGGAGCGAGCATCAGGCGGCGGGGCAACTGCGGCGTCCTTCTCATGCGTCGTCCTTCTGGTGCGACCGTGCCAAGGGTTCCATCCGGTTAGAACGCAGTCCGGTGCCGGATCAGGGCGGCCGGGGCACGATCGGTGGCGGGATCACGGCGCGGTGGCGGTCACCATCGCGTTGTGCAGCGCGGACTGCGTATTCAGGTCCTGGAACGCCTGGAGTGTGTCGACCCCGACGTTCACCGTCGTAAGCGCACGGATGTCCTGGCCGTCCAGGGTGTTCTGGATCACCACGCCGCCGGGCGCCCCGGACGGCTCGAACGTGTTGCCGTTGCCGACCTGCACCACCACGCCCTGGTTGAAGCGTTCCAGTTCGCGCGCCTGGTCGGCGGTCATGTGTGCGATGTCGGGAATCTGCACGCGCGTGGTCGCCAGCAGTTCGCCGTTGACGAACACCGCGCGTTCGATGCCGAACGACAGCGACGTGCCGCCGGCGGTCATGAAGCCGCCGCGCATCTCATCGAGCAGTGCCGGGTCGACGGCGACCCATTCCGACCCCAGCGCCAGGGCGGGCGGCGCGGCGAGAGCCGGCGCGCACCAGGCCAGGGCGGCCAGCACGGCGAACTTGATCGCTGATGGTTTGAACGAAGGCGAGCTCATCGTCGAACCCTCCGTCAGATGTCGCCCGGACCACGCCGGGGCGTCACGATGTTGTAGAGGCTGTCGCGGGCGATGCCCGCATCCAGCGGCGCCGGCGGCGCGGTGCGCCAGTCGCGCGGCTGGTTGAACTGCGCCCGGTCGCGGCGGTTGTGCACCACGAACAGTATGCGGTTGTCCCACAGTTTCTCGAAGCGAGACCGCGGCATCGCACGCGTGCCGCGTGCGGGATCGCCAAGCAGAACGCGCTCGTTGCGGAAGCCCTTCACCACCACGAAGTGGCGATAGCCGCGATCGTTGAGCAGCACGATCGCCGGCAATCCCTCGGCGACCAGCTTGTCCAGCGGCTGTTCGAAGCCGTCGGCCTCGAAGCCCAGCGAGCGCAGGTAGCGGCGCATGTCCAGCATCGAGAATCCACGCTGCCGGATCTTCGCCTGGTCGCCCGTCTGGAACATCTGCATGAACACTTCGGCCTCGGTGACCGGGTGTCCGTACTGGTAGGTCAGCAGCGTCGCGGTCGCCGCCGAGCCGCAGCTGAAGTCGTACTGCTGGCGCACGGTCGTCTTGAAGCGCGCTTCCTTCAGGCTGGTCACGTTGAGCGAGTACGCGCCGTTGGGAGGCGCGCGCACGTCCACTGCCCCGGCCTGCGCGAGGCCGGAAACCAGGATCCACGCCGAGGCCGCCAGCAATGCGCGGCACCGGAATGTGCGCAGGCTCATGGGCCCGCGTCCGCGAACTTCACGTTCACGATCATCGCGTTCTGGATCAGCACGTTCGCGCCGGTGTTCTGGATCACCGTGGAAATGCCGCTCGCGTTGGCGAACGAACCGGCCGTGACCGCATTGCTGCCGGTGAGGACGTCGTCGGCGATGGCGTCTTCGACGCGTCCGTTGACGAGGATGTCGTTGTCGACCTGCGCTTCACCGCCGCGCATGTCGGACAGCGCGCCGGGATCCACGGCGGAGCCGAATGCCGCGTCGGGTGCGACGGTCGCCTCCACGACAGCCGGTTCGACGAAAGCAGGTTCGATCACGACGGGTTGGAACGCGGCTTCGGGCGGTTGCTGCGCGCAGGCGATGCCTGCCACGCACCACATTGCCACGCCTGCCAGGCCGCTCAATGCGATGGAACGATTGCGTTGCATCGTCATGCTCCTTGCCGATGGGGTCCGCGTGCGTCATCGCGGAGTCCCGCCGGCGACTTGGCGCCGGCGGGAATGCAATGCGCACTGGAACGCACGGGCGTCACGGAGACGCCGGTGCGTCTTCGAACGCTTACGGACCTACGGTCAGGTTGGCCTGCACGGTGACGCCCTGCTGGATCAGCGAGGAGAAGCCGCTGTTCTGGGCAGCCACGGTGATACCAGCCGCGCCACTGGCGGTGCCGGTCATCGTGGAGGACATGTCGAACGTCCCTGCATCTGCGGTGTTGGTGCCACCCGCACCGCCCGCGCCGCCGGTCGCGCCGTTGCCGACGCCGCCGTTGCCGGTGCCGCCAGTGCCGCCCGCGCCGTTGCCGGTGCCGCCCGCGCCGCCGTCGCCGCCGGTCGCGCCGGCTGCCGCAACCGCGCCGTCGCCGGCCGTTGCCGAGCCGTTGGTCGCGCTGGCATCGGCGCTGCCGTTGCTGGCGTCGCCATTGCTGGCCGCGCCACCCGCGCCGCCGCCGCCCGCGCTGGCGGTCACGGTGCCGCTGGCACCGCCGTCGCCTGCGGTCGCGCCGGACGTGCCGGTGCCCGCGCCGGAGGTTGCGGTCGAGGTCGAGGTCGAGGTCGAGCTCGGCGCACCGCCTGCACCGCCCGCGCCGCCAGTACCGGTACCACCGGCACCGCCCGCGCCGCCGGCGCCGTCGTTGCCGGCATCGTTCCCGCCGCCACCGCCGCCACCATCATTGCCACCTGCGCCGCCACCGCCGCCGCCGTCGCTGCCGCCGGCGAGCGAGCCGGAGCCCGAGGCCGAGCCGGCCAGGCTTGCGCCGCCGGCATCGCCGCTGTCGTTGTCGGCATCGCCGCCACGACCACTGGTGTTATCCCAGGTGTCGCCGCCGCGGCCGCCACGGCCTGCAGTCGAATCGCCGATCGTCGCGTCGCCGACACTGGCGTCGCCCGAGGTCGCGCTGCCGTTCTCGGCATAGCCACCGGAGCCGCCATCGCCGCCCGAGCCACCGTCGCCGCCATTGCCGCCGTCGCCGCCGTAGCCGTCGCCGCCGCCGCCGTTGCCGCCGTAGCCCTTGCCACCGTAGCCCGCGCCGCCCTTGCCGCCGTCGCCACCGTTCGCACCGCCGTTGTTGGTGGCGATGTTGCCGATGCCGTAGTTGTAGACGTCAGAGACCGAGCCTTCCAGCTTGGTCAGCGCGCTGATGTGGCTGGAGGTCGCACTGAAGGTGCTGGAGTCGGTGTAGGTGTTGGTGGCGGTGCCACCGCTGTGTGCTGCCGCGGAGCCGCCATCGGCCGTCGCGTCGCCATCGTTTCCGCGATTGTCTCCGGTGCTGCTGTCGGATGCATCGATCGGCACGCTGAGGTTGGCGAGGATGTCGTCGCCGTCGCCGCCGTTGCCGTTGGTTTGTTGTGCCATTGCCTGGCCGCCGAGCCCCAGGCCAATGAGCACTGCCGTTGCCATCAAGCTGGTACGAATGCGCATTGTTGTTCTCCTTTCGTGACGTCGGCTGGCACCCGGGGGAGGCACCGGTAAACGACGCAAGGAACTACACGCATGGCGGGTGCCAACTGTCGTTCAGGCGCGGCAACGCCTTGATCACGCGGGTTAATCGTCCTGAATCGAGCCGATGCCGTGCATGCGGGCGCGTCGGACCGGCCCGAACCGTGCCGTCTCGTTGCAAAACTGAAATGCGACTTTCAAGGCGAAGGCGAGCAGTGAGTGCGATATGCACTGCAAGGCCTTGATTGGAGGACACGCTGCGATGCCGCGCGGCGATTCAGGTCGCGGTTTCATGCGCGCAACGCGGGACATTACCGCGACACTTCAGGGGCATTTCCCCCTTTTCCGCTCAATCGGTTACGACGCAAAGCTCAATCACGACCAGCGTTACGGGGCGGCAACGCCCGGATAACACTCAGGTTCCTTCTTCTTCGCCGCTCACATTGCCGTCACGTCGTGCGGCGTCGCGCTGCTCGCGAAGGCGGTCGAGTTTCTCCTTCAACTTGATCTCCAGCCCGCGCTCCACCGGCCGGTAGTACACACGCTCCCCCATCGCATCGGGGAAGCCGGTCTGGTCGAGCGCCACGCCGCCCTGCGCGTCATGATCGTACTGGTAGCCCTTCGAATAGCCCAGCTGCTTCATCAGTTTCGTCGGCGCATTGCGCAGGTGCAGCGGCACGTCCTGCGTGCCGTACTGCTGCACGTCGGCGCGTGCTGCGTTGTAGGCGGCGTACACCGCGTTCGACTTCGCGGTCGTGGCCAGGTACACCACGACCTGCGCCAGTGCGAGCTCGCCTTCCGGACTGCCCAGGCGTTCGAAGGTGTCCCACGCTTCCAGCGCCATCGGCATCGCGCGCGGATCGGCCAGGCCGATGTCCTCCACCGCCATGCGCGTGAGGCGCCGCGCGAGGTACGCACGATCGCACCCGCCGTCGAGCATGCGCGCGAACCAGTAAAGCGCGGCGTCGGGATTGGAGCTGCGCACGGATTTGTGCAGCGCCGATATCTGGTCGTAGAACTGCTCGCCGCCCTTGTCGAAGCGGCGCGTGCGATCGGCAAGCACCTGCCCGAGCGTCGTCGCGGTGATCTCGCCCTCCTCTCCCTCGGCCAGTTCGGCGGCGATTTCCAGCAGTGTCAGCGCACGGCGGACATCGCCGTCGGCGGCGTGCGCGATCTGGCCGAGCAATTCGTCCTCGACCTTCAACCCGCGCCCGCCGAGGCCGCGCTCCTCGTCGTCCAACGCCTGCCGCAACGCGAGTGCGATGTCGTCGGCCGACACTGCTTCCATCACGTGCACGCGGCAGCGCGAGAGCAACGCGGAGTTGAGTTCGAACGAAGGGTTTTCGGTGGTCGCGCCGACGAACAGGATCGTGCCGCGTTCGATGTGCGGCAGGAACGCATCCTGCTGCGTCTTGTTGAAGCGATGCACCTCGTCGACGAACAACACGGTGCGATGCCCCTGCGCGAAGCGCTGCGCGGCCTCGGCCAGCACCTGGCGCACTTCGGGCAGGCCGGAGAGCACGGCGGAAATCGCACGGAAATCCGCGTCGGCGTACTTGGCCAGCAGCAGGGCGAGCGTGGTTTTCCCGCAGCCCGGCGGTCCCCACAGGATCATCGAATGCACACGGCCGGATTCGATCGCCCGACGCAGCGCCGAGCGCGGCGAAAGCAGGCGCCTCTGCCCGACCATCTCGTCGAGCGTGCGCGGTCGCATGCGTTCGGCGAGCGGCTGCATGCCGCGGTTGTCGACGTGGAGCAGGTCGTCGGTCTGGGAAGATGGGGCAGTCGTGCGGCGGGCCACGTGCGGTCTCGCGGGAATCAGCGCACACGATAGCAAGGCGCCTGCGCATGCACCGTCGAGCTCACGTGTGGTTTTCCCTTCTCCCCCCGGCAGAAGGCGCCCGGAGGCCGGATGAGAGGTAATGGAGGGGCGACGCTCGAACTCGCAGTGAACTCATGCACTGCTGGTTGACCCATGACGCTGCGTTGCCCTTCACCCCAACCCCTCTCCCGCTGGGCGAGGGGCTTTTAGAGCCGCGCACTTACGGCGCCAGCGATGCCGTCTGGGCCGCTTCCGGACCCAGCTGGTACTCCATCTGCAGCCACGCCCCGTCGCGCCGGTCGTACAGCGCGTGGATGCGCACTTCGCTGCTGCCATCGCGGCCGAAATCGGCCAGGCCGCGCGCCTCGATGCCCAGGTAGTGTCCCGCCATTTCCACCGTGTCCACCCGGTCGAGCTGCATGCGCACCGACGTCATGCCCAGCTCGTGCTCCAACGTGTCGGCCATGCGGTCTTCGAGCTGCCCCAGCGCGCGGCTGTCGTTCGGAATCAGGCGTCCGTCGCCGCCCACGCCAAGTTCCAGCTCCGGCCAGCCGGCCTGGCCGAGGAAGTCGTCGTAGCGGCTGGTGAAGCGGAACCCGATCCAGCCTGTCTCGCCTGCGAAGCGCATGCCGCCTTCGCCGCGGATCAGGCGCTGCTGTGCATCGAGCGGCTGCGCCTGCAGGTCGTCGAACTTCGCCTCGATCGCGCGGCCGCCGAAGCGCTCGGACAATGCGGCCACGACCGTCCCGGCGATCGCCTTTTCCAGCGCGGCGCGATCCATCGCGCGCGGCGCCGGCACGGTCGCAAGCGCGCGCGTCGGCGCGGGTGCGGTCGCGATCGGTTCGTTCGAAAGGGCCGGTGCCGACAACAGGCACAGGCCGATCAACAGCGAGGGACGGCGGACCACGCGGCGCTCCGGCGGCCGGCGGATCCGGCCCCTGTACCTTCCCAAACGAAAAGGCCTGCGCAGGCAGGCCTTCGGGTTCGCGATATCGGGGACGACGCGGCGTTATTCGCCGCCGATGACGTCCACGCCCTTGGGCGGGGTGTACCGGAAGGTGTCCGCGGCGAAGGCCGGGTTGCGCTTCCAGTTGGTGAACTCGATCTCGGTGCGCTGGCCGAGGTTGTCGACCACCTGCATCTTCACCAGCCCGCTCTGGCCAAAGCCCAGGCGCGCACTGCGGAAGGCCGCGTCCGATTCACTCTTCGGGGCCAGCGAAAGCCATTCCAGCCCCTTGTCCATGCCCAGTTCCTTCACGATGAACTGCGCGTCGAGCCTGGCCGGGTCGATCAACGCCGCCAGCGGGCTGTTCTGTTCTTCGACGCCCTGCGGACGCACGGTGGCCTGCTGCAGGTCGGGATCGAACACCCACACCTTCTTGCCGTCGGCGACGATCAGCTGCGGGTACGGCTTCACGTACTGCCAGCGGAACAGGCGCGGCGCCGACAGCGCGAGCATGCCGGTCGAGGTTTCCTTCAGCTTGCCCTGCGGATCGAAGACCTGCTGGCTGAACTCGCCGCTCAGGCCCTTCATGCCCTTGGTGAACGCGTTGAGGTCGTCGCGCGCACCGGCCAGCGCCGGCGAAGAGGCCAGCGCGAGCGCCAGGACGGCCCCCATGAAACGAACTGCACGCATGCGAAAACTCCGGGTATCCACGTGTTGCCGGCGAGTGTGCCGGCGCTAGTCTGAACAGGTCTGCACGCCGCGGCAGGCGGCCGCGGCAGGGTTCATTTCGGCGGCGGCGGCGCCAGCACCGAGCGGTCGCCGTTGTGTTCCGGCGGGGTCACGACGCCGGCTGCCTCCATCGCCTCGATCAGGCGCGCGGCGCGGTTGTAGCCGATCTTCAGGCGACGCTGGACGCCGGAAATCGAGGCGCGGCGGGTCTCGGTGACGATGCGCACGGCCTCGTCGTAGAGCGGATCGGATTCGTCGCCGCCACCGCCGCCGCTTTCCGGCAGGCCGGTCGCGCCGACGACGACGCCGTCGCCCATCGTCTGCACTTCGTCCAGCACGCCCTCGATGTAATCCGGGCCGCCGCCGATCTGCTTGAGGTGTTCCACGACGCGATGCACTTCCTCGTCCGACACGAACGCGCCGTGCACGCGCTCAGGCATCGCCGTGCCCGGCGGCAGGTAGAGCATGTCGCCGTGGCCGAGCAGCGTTTCGGCGCCGGACTGGTCGAGGATGGTGCGCGAGTCGATCTTGCTCGACACCTGGAACGCGATTCGCGTGGGGATGTTCGCCTTGATCAGGCCCGTGATGACGTCCACCGACGGGCGCTGCGTGGCCAGGATCAAATGGATGCCGGCCGCGCGTGCCTTCTGCGCAAGGCGCGCGATGAGTTCTTCGACCTTCTTGCCGACGATCATCATCATGTCGGCGAATTCGTCGATGAAGATGACGATGAACGGCAGCGTTTCCAGCGGTCGCGGTACTTCGCCCGATTCCGGATTCGGCTTGAACAGCGGATCCATCATCGGCTGGCCGGCGGCGATGGCGTCGTTCACCTTCTTGTTGAAGCCGGCGAGGTTTCGCACGCCCACGGCCGACATCAGCTTGTAGCGGCGCTCCATCTCGGCCACGCACCAGCGCAGGCCGTTGGCGGCTTCCTTCATGTCGGTGACGACCGGCGCCAGCAGGTGCGGGATGCCCTGGTAGACGGACAATTCCAGCATCTTCGGGTCGATCATCAGCATCCGCAGATCCTTCGCGGACGCCTTGTACAGCAGCGACAGCACCATCGCGTTGACCGCGACGGACTTGCCCGAACCGGTCGTACCCGCGACCAGCAGGTGCGGCATGCGCGCCAGGTCGGCGACGGTCGGCCGGCCCGCGATGTCCTTGCCCAGCGCCAGCGTCAGCGGGCTGGTGGACTTGTCGTATTCCTTCGAACGGAGCAGCTCGGAGAGGAAGATCATCTCGCGCGAGGTGTTCGGCGTTTCCAGGCCGACCACCGACTTGCCCGGAATGACGTCCACAACGCGCACCGACTTCACCGACAGGCCGCGCGCGATGTCCTTGTCGAGCGAGGAAATCTGGCTGACCTTCACGCCCGGCGCGGGTTCGATCTCGAACCGCGTGATGACCGGGCCCGGATACGCGCCGACGACCTGCGCGTCGATGCGGAAATCCTTGAGCTTGAATTCGATCTGGCGCGAGAGGGTTTCCAGCGTCTGCTCGTCGTAGCCCTTCGGCTGCGGCTTCGGGTCGTCGAGCAGCGCCAGCGGCGGAATGCCCGAACCATCGCCACCGCCGTGGAACAGCGGGATCTGGGTCTCGCGCTTGGCGCGTTCGCTCTTCTCGACCACGGCCGCGGCCGGCGGTGGCGGTTCGATGCGCACCGGTGCGCGCTTGGCGCGCAGTTCGGTATCGACCTTGCGCGCTTCCTCGCGTTCCTCGCGCAGCGCGCGCGTCTGCTGCCACTCGGTCGCCTGTTTTTCGCCCTTGCGGAACAGCGTGCTCGCGGTCGGACCGAACGCCAGCACCCACTGGCCGATCTTGTCCATCACCGCGAACCACGACAGCCCGGTCGCCAGCGTCACCGACACCAGCAGCAGCGCGAGGAGGAAGAGATTGCCGCCCACCGGGCCGAAGCCCAGGTAGAGCGACTTGCCGACGAGCTGTCCGAGGATGCCGCCCGCACGGGCGGAAAAGGCTTCGGCGGTACCGACGCGCAGTTCGAGCAGGCCGGTCGCGGACACGAGGAACCCGACGATGCCGACCAGTCGCAGCGCCGGACCGAAGTCGGCTTCACCGTCGCCATCGCTGTCCATGCCGAACAGCGCGATCCAAGCGATGGCGCCGAGCATGATGGGCAGCAGGAACGCCACGTAGCCGCACAGGTACAACAGCACGTCGGCCGTCCATGCGCCTACGCGGCCGCCGACGTTGTGCAGCGGCGCCGTGACGCTGCCCGAATGCGACCAGCCCGGATCCTGCGGCGAGAACGTCACCAGGCTCGCCAGCAGGTACAGCAGCAGCGGCGCGATCAGGATCAGCGCGATGTCGCGCACCAGCCGCTGCCGACGCGGCGACGGCGGCAGCTTTTCGGCCTTGAGCTTCTTTCGACTGGCTGCGGACGCTTGCGCCACCGTGATGTTCTGCCTCAAATGGGTTGCGTTAGTTGTTGAATATACGACAGAAGTCGACATGAAGGGCGGTTTTTGCCCCCTTCTGGAACGAAGATCCCCTTCAGGATCGCCTTTCCCTGCCGTCATCCCGGCGAAGGCAGGGACCCAGGCCGATAGCGTATCCCAGCCGGCGAACTTAGCCCCTCTCCGGCTTGCGGGAGAGGGGTCGGGGGGCGAGACGCCTGCTGCCCGCCACCGCCCTCATCCGCCTCGGCATCTTTTCCCGCAGACGGGAGAAGGGCTGCTTCGAAGAGGGCCCGTCCATCCCACAAACAGAACGGGGAGCGCCGGTCGCCCGGCACTCCCCGCGTCGGCGTACTGCGGTGAGGTTGCTTAGACCTTCATGTCCTGCAGCGCCGGATGGACGATCTTGCCGCCCTCGACGTTGATGCCGCGCACCAGCGCCTGGTTGTGGCGCCAGTCGTCGCCGGAGGCCAGCTTGTTGACCCACGGCAGGATCGCCGCGCAGATCGCCTGCGAGCTGGTCTGCGGCACGGCGCCCGGCATGTTGGTCACGCAGAAGTGGGTGACACCCTCTTCCACGTAGGTCGGTTCCTTCCAGGTGGTCGGGCGCGAGGTCTCGAAGCAGCCGCCCTGGTCGATCGAGATGTCCACCAGCACACTGCCCGCTTCCATGCCCTTGAGCATTTCGCGGTTCATCACGTGCGGCGCCTTCGCCCCGGTGACGAGCACCGCGCCGACGACGAGGTCGGCCGAAGCAACTTCACGCGCGACGACATCCGCGTACGGGTACAGCGCGGTGACGTTGTTGCCCAGGCGCATCATTTCGTCCATGCGGTCCTGACGCATTTCGAACACGACCACGTTCGAGCCGCCCGCCGCCGCCAGCTGCGCCGACGCGCTGCCGGCCTTGCCCGCGCCGAAGACGACGACCTTGCCGCGCTCGGTCGAGGGCAGGCCACCGAGCAGCTTGCCCTTGCCGCCCTGCGGCTGGTGCAGCAGGTGCGTGCCGACCTGCACGGCGATCTTGCCGGCGATCACCGACATCGGCGCCAGCAGCGGCAGGTCGCCGTTGGGCAGCTCGACGGTCTCGAACGCCACGCCGGTCAGGCCGATGTCGAGCAGCTGGCGGGTGAGCTTGGGTTCCGCCGCCAGGTGCAGGTAGCAGAACAGCAGGTGATCCTTGCGCAGGTGCGCCAGGTCGCCGGCGATCGGCTCCTTCACCTTCACGATCAGCTCGCCCTTCTCGTACAGAGCAGCCGCGTCGGGCGCGATCTTCACGCCGAGCTGGGTGTACTGCTCGTCCTTGAAGCCCGACTTGATGCCGGCATCCTTTTCGATCCAGACCTCATGGCCGCGCTTGACCAGGTCGCCGGCCGCGGCCGGAACGAGCGCGACGCGCCCTTCGAGGGTCTTGGTTTCCTTGGGAACGCCGATCCGCATGTCTCTTACCTTCGATCGTTGAAAAGCCGCGCGGTGTGCGCGACCAGTGGGGGGATGTGATGACGAAAAAAACGCCGCATCGGCGGCGTGCATGCCTATTGTCGTCCGTCGCGGGGATGGCCTCACGGCGCAGTGCAACATTGCGTCGCGCGGAAGGCCCGGTTCAGTGCCTTGTGTTAGGGGGACCGCGCCGCCAAGCTATGACTCCGACGTTCCGTTACACACGCCTGCGTATGGCGGAACCTTCTCGCGCGCAGCGCACTTCAAACAGCACGCAATTATACCCATGAGCCCATCGAAGCACTCCAAAGTCATCATCCTCGGCTCCGGCCCGGCCGGCTGGACGGCCGCCGTCTACGCGGCGCGCGCGAACCTGAAGCCGCTGGTGATCACCGGCCTGCAGATGGGCGGCCAGCTGATGACGACCACCGAGGTCGACAACTGGCCCGGCGACGCACACGGCCTGAGGGGCCCGGACCTGATGGCGCGCATGCAGGCGCACGCCGAGCGTTTCGATACCGAAGTCGTGTTCGACCACATCCACACGGTGGACACGTCCTCGCGTCCGTTCCGCCTGGTGGGCGACAGCGGCGAATACACCTGCGACGCGCTCATCATCGCCACCGGCGCGACCGCGAAGTACCTCGGCCTTCCGTCGGAAGAGCTGTTCAAGGGCCGCGGCGTGTCCGCATGCGCGACCTGCGACGGCTTCTTCTACAAGGAGCAGGACGTGGCGGTCATCGGCGGCGGCAACACCGCGGTCGAGGAAGCGCTGTACCTGTCGAACATCGCGCGCAAGGTTTATCTGGTGCATCGCCGCGACACGCTGCGCGCCGAGAAAATCATGCAGGACAAGCTGTTCGCGAAGATCCAGGCCGGGAAGATCGAGCCGGTGTGGCATCACCAGGTCGATGAAGTGCTGGGCAACGATGCGGGCGTGACCGGTGTGCGCGTGAAGTCGGTGCAGGATGGCAGCACGCGCGACATCAGCATCCACGGCCTGTTCGTCGCCATCGGCCACACGCCGAACACCTCGCTGTTCGAAGGCCAGCTGGAGATGAAGAACGGCTACCTCGTCATCAAGACCGGGCTGGATGGCAATGCGACGCAGACGTCGGTGCCGGGCGTGTTCGCCGCGGGCGACGTCGCCGACCAGGTGTATCGCCAGGCGATCACGTCGGCGGGCTTCGGCTGCATGGCCGCGCTCGATGCCGAGAAGTTCCTCGACAAAGAGATCTGAGGAACGCACGCACGGATGACGCGGTAACGCCGCGTCGTCCGCGTTCCAGCATTCCCATGCCCACCGCCCGCATCCTCGACTCGCTCGCGCAGGTTCCGGCCTCGCAGTGGGACGGGCTGCACGACGGTCGCAATCCCTTCGTCGCGCACGCCTTCCTGCTCGGACTGGAATGGCACGGCTGCCTGCGCGAGCAATGGGGCTGGCGGCCACAACACCTGACGCTGTGGGAAGGCGATGCTCTCATCGCCGCCGCGCCGGCGTACCTGAAGGACAACTCGCACGGCGAGTTCGTGTTCGACCATGCCTGGGCGCACGCGTACGCACGCGCCGGGCTCGACTACTTTCCGAAGTGGCTCGGCGCCGTGCCCTACTCGCCCGTCACGGGGCCGCGCCTGCTGGCGAAGACGGCGCCGCGGCGACGCATGCTCCTCGACACGATGTCCGGCCTGTGCGCCGGCAACGACCTGTCGTCGGTCCATGTCAACTTCCACACCGACGAAGAAGACGCCGACTTCGGCGACGAGTGGTTGCCGCGCATCGACGTGCAATACCACTGGCGCAACGACCGCGGCTGGCGCGCGTTCGACGATTACCTCGCCGCGTTCGACCACAAGCACCGCAAGAACATCCGGCAGGAACGCGCGAAGGTCGCGCGCGCGGGCATCGCGTTCCGCGTGGTCGACGGCACGCAGGCCACCGCGGACGACCTGTCGGCGATGCACGACTTCTACCTGCAGACCTTCGCCGAGTACGGCAACCATCCGGCGATCACGCTGGAGTTCCTGCAGCACCTCGCGCGGGAAATGCCGGCGTCGCTGGTGATCATGCTCGCCATGCGCGACGGCGCACCGATCGCCGGCGCGCTGTGCCTGCGCGGCGGCGACACGCTGTACGGCCGCTACTGGGGCGCGATGGAAACCGTGCCCGGCCTGCATTTCGAAACCTGCTACTACCAGGGCATCGACTACTGCCTGCGCGAAGGCCTCACTCGTTTCGAACCCGGCGCGCAGGGCGAACACAAACTCGCGCGCGGCTTCCTGCCGACCCTCGTGCGCAGCCGGCACTGGATCGCGCACGAAGGCTTCCGCGACGCACTGCGCGAGTGGTGTTCGCAGGAAGCCGCCTCGATCCGCGCGTATGCCCGCACGCTCAGCGCGCATTCGCCGTTCAAGGCCATCGATGGCGGCGATGCGCCATCATCCTCCCCGTGAGCACCCTGCCCGCCCTGCTGCCGCCCGAGCCCGACGCGCCGTTCCCGCCGGTGGACCAGGCGTTGCGCCAGCCCGACGGCCTGCTCGCGCTGGGTGGCGATCTGTCGCCACAGCGCCTGCTCAACGCGTATCGCCACGGCATCTTCCCGTGGTATTCGCAGGGCCAGCCGATCCTGTGGTGGAGCCCCGACCCGCGCACGATGTTCGCCACCGACGGCGTTCGCCTGAGCTCGAAGTTCCGTCGCGGGCTGCGCCGTTCGGGCTGGGAGGTCCGGGCCGATACGGCGTTCGCGCAGGTCGTCCATGCGTGCGCCGAAAGTCCCCGCCCCGGCCAGCGCGGCACGTGGATCACGCGCGAGATGCGCGCCGCCTACGAGCGCATGCATGAGCTCGGCCACGCGCATTCGTTCGAGGTGTTCGACGGCGAGCGGCTGGTCGGCGGCATCTACGGCGTGGCGATCGGCCGGATGTTCTTCGGCGAGAGCATGTTCAGCGCGGTCTCGGGCGGCTCGAAGGTCGCACTGGCGGTGCTTGCGCACCATCTGCATGACTGGGGCTTTCCGCTGATCGACGCGCAGGTGGAGAATGACCACCTGCTCAGCCTGGGCGCCCGGCTCTGGCCCCGCCCGCGATTCCTCGCCGCTGTCGCCGAACTGACCGCCCAGCCCGGTATCGTCGGTCCCTGGACGGCCCACGTGGCTGGCTGGCCCGCGGCCCGGCTGGCGGACGTTCCAGGCCACGCAGGGCCGCTCCAAGCCGATCCTTAACCGATTTTTTGCACGAACGCCACCGGCATGGCAAAATACGGGGCTTCGTTGCCGCTCCACTCCTGGAACGGCAGAGCGACACATACCAGGAACCACATGGCAAAAGACGACGTGATCGAATTCGAGGGCACGGTGGCGGAAACCCTTCCGAACACCATGTTCCGGGTGCGCCTCGAAAACGGGCACGAGATCATTGCCCACATCTCCGGTCGCATGCGGAAGAACTACATCCGCATCCTGACCGGCGACAAGGTGAAGGTCGAAATGACCCCGTACGACCTGACCAAGGGTCGCATCACCTACCGCATGAAGTAATCCACTTCAGATAACTGCGGCAAGTGTTTGATAAGAAAGCGGCCCCGGGCCGCTTTCTTCGTTTCCGGTGTGACCGTAGCCCGGCCGTTCCTGCGTTGTTTCCCTCAACCGCCACCGGCCGCTTCGGGAACCCGCCATGCCCAGCCGTCGTGCCTTCCTCGCCGCCCAGGGCGCGCTGTTCGCCGCCGCCGCGGCGCCCACGGGGCTGCTGGCCGCCCTCGCCGCCAACACGCCGCCCCTGCCGCGGCTGGACGACTGGGAATCGGTGCGAAAGCTCTTCCGGCTCGATCCAGCCTGGCTGCATTTCTCCGGCTTCTTCATCGCCTCGCATCCGGATCCGGTGCGCCAGGCCATCGAGACCTTCCGCAACACCCTCGACGCGAACCCCCTGCTCACCGTCGAACACGGCATGTTCGGCAGCGACGAGCAGAACCTGGAGCGCAAGGTCCGCGAGGCCGCCGCGCCTTACCTTGGCGCGCGGCCGGACGACATCGCGCTGACCGGCAGCACGACGATGGGCCTGGCGCTGGTCTATCACGGCCTGCAGTTGCAACCCGGCGACGAGATCCTGACCACCGTGCACGACCACGTCGTCCATCACGAGTCGATCCGGCTGTCGGCGATGCGCAATGGCGCCAGCGTGCGGAAGATCCACCTGTTCGACCGTTCGGAAGACGCGACCGTGGAAGGCATGGTCGGCGCGGTCCGCGAGGGCATCGGCCCGAAAACGCGTGTGCTTGGCATTACCTGGGTGCAATCGAGCACGGGACTGCGCGCGCCGGTGCGCCAGATCGCCGACGCCGTCGCCGAGATCAACGCCAAGCGCCCCGAGAACGAACGCGTGCGGATCGTGCTGGACGGCGTGCACGGATTCGGCTGCGTCGATGCGGCGGCGGCCGAGCTGGGCGTCGATTACTTCTGCGCCGGCACGCACAAATGGATCCTCGGCCCGCGCGGTACCGGCCTGGTGTGGGCCTCGGCGGAGAACTGGGCGCGGCTGCGGCCGACCATTCCGTCCTTCTCCGACCTGGAGCTTTACGAAGCCTGGAAGGAAGATCGTCCGCCGCGCGGCCCGAATGTCGCCGCGCGCGTCACGCCGGGCGGGTTCCACGCCTACGAACATCACTGGGGACTGGCGAGTGCGTTCGCGCTGCAACAGCAACTTCAGCGGCCGCGCGTTGCAGCGCGCGTCGCCGAACTCAACGGACGCATCAAGGACGGATTGGCCGGCATCCCCGGCCTGACCCTGCACACGCCGAGGGATCCGTCGCTGTCCGCCGGCATCTGCTGCTTCGAACTCAAGGGGAAGACGCCGGACCAGATCGTCGCCGCGATGCTGACGCGCAAGGTGCTGGCGAGCAGCAGCCCGTATGCGGTGAGCTATGCGCGCCTGGCCGGCGGGCTGATGAACACGCCCGACCAGGTCGACCAGGCGCTGGCGGCACTTCGCGAGGTCGCAAAGGCCTGAAAGCAAAACGCCGGACCGCTGGATGCGGCCCGGCGCTTCGTTGGTGCAGCGAACGATTACACCGTCGCCGGCAACAGCTTCTCCGGCTCGGCCTGCGCGGTGACCACCAGCTCGTCGTCCTTGACGTCGATGCTGACCTTGCCGCCGTTGACCAGCTTGCCGAACAGGAGCTCGTCGGCCAGCGGACGCTTGATCTTTTCCTGGATCACGCGCGCCATCGGGCGGGCGCCCATCAGCGGGTCGAAGCCGTGCTGGGCGAGCCAGTCGCGGGCCGTCGGCGTGGCCGAGAGCGCCACGTCCTTCTCGTGCAGCTGCGCTTCCAGCTCGATCAGGAACTTGTCCACCACGCGCAGGATGTGGTCGAAGCCCAGCGCCTGGAACTGCACGACCGCGTCGAGGCGGTTGCGGAACTCCGGCGTGAAGCTGCGGCGGATCACTTCCATCGCGTCGGTCGAGTGGTCCTGGCGCGTGAAGCCGATCGTGCGGCGCGAGGCCTGCGCGGCACCGGCGTTCGTCGTCATCACCAGGATCACGTTCTTGAAGTTCGCCTCGCGACCGTTGGTGTCGGTGAGGATGCCGCGATCCATGACCTGCAACAGGATGTTGAAGATGTCCGGATGGGCCTTCTCCACCTCGTCCAGCAGCAGCACGCAGTGCGGCGTCTTGACGATCTTCTCCGTCAGCAGGCCGCCCTGGTCGAACCCGACGTAGCCCGGGGGCGCACCGATCAGGCGGCTGACCGAATGCGGCTCCATGTACTCGGACATGTCGAAGCGGACCAGTTCGATGCCCAACTGCAGCGCGAGCTGCTTGGTCACCTCGGTCTTGCCCACGCCGGTCGGGCCGGCGAACAGGAAGTTGCCGATCGGCTTGTCCGGATTGCCCAGGCCCGAGCGGGCCAGCTTGATCGCCGAAGTCAGCGTGTCGATGGCCGGATCCTGGCCGAAGATCACCATCTTCAGATTGCGCTCGAGGTTCTTGAGCACGTCCTTGTCCGACGCGCTGACCTGCTTGGTCGGAATGCGCGCCATCTTGGCGACGATGGTCTCGATTTCCTCGACGTCGATCAGCGTCTTGCGCACGTCGTCGGCGAGCAGACGCTGGCGTGCACCGGCTTCGTCGATCACGTCGATGGCCTTGTCCGGCAGCAGGCGGTCGCCGATGTGCTTGACCGACAGGTCGACGGCGGCCTGCAGCGCGTCGTCGGCGTAGGTCACGCCGTGGTGCGCTTCGTACTTGGGCTTCAGGCCCTGCAGGATCTCGTAGGTTTCGCCCACCGTCGGCTCGACGATGTCGATCTTCTGGAAGCGACGCGCCAGCGCCCGGTCCTTCTCGAAGATGCCGCGGTATTCCTGGAACGTGGTCGAGCCGATGCAGCGCAGCTCGCCCGACGCCAGCGCCGGCTTGATGAGGTTGGACGCGTCCATCGTGCCGCCGCTGGCAGAGCCGGCGCCGATGATGGTGTGGATCTCGTCGATGAAGAGCACGGCTTCGGGCAGCTTCTTCAGCTGCGTCAGCACGGCCTTCAGGCGCTTTTCGAAATCGCCGCGGTACTTGGTGCCGGCGACCAGCGCGCCCAGGTCGAGCGCGTAGATCGTCGCGTCGGCCAGCACTTCGGGCACGTCGCCGTCGACGATGCGCTTGGCGAGGCCTTCGGCGATCGCGGTCTTGCCCACGCCGGCTTCGCCGACGTACAGCGGGTTGTTCTTGCGGCGGCGGCACAGCACCTGGATGGTGCGCTCGACTTCGTCGGCGCGACCGACCAGCGGGTCGATCTTGCCGTCGCGCGCGAGCTGGTTGAGGTTGACCGCGAACTCGGCCAGCGCGTCGCCCTTGCCTTCGCCCTCGCCGCCTTCGCCGGACGGGGATTCGCCGTCGTCCTGCGAGCGCGTGGGCTCCTGGCCACCGCCGTGCTTGGCGATGCCGTGCGAGATGTAGTTGACGACGTCCAGGCGGGCGACGTCCTGCTGGTTGAGGAAGTAGACCGCGTGACTGTCCTTCTCGCCGAAGATCGCCACCAGCACATTCGCGCCGGTGACTTCCTTCTTGCCGCTGGACTGCACGTGGTAGACCGCGCGCTGCAGCACGCGCTGGAACCCCAGGGTGGGCTGCGTGTCGCGGTCGACGTCTTCAGGCAGCACCGACACCGAGGTGGCGATGGCCTGCTCCAGGTCGGTGCGCAGGCGCTGGAAATCCACGCCGCACGCCTTGAGGACGCCTTCGGCCGATGGGTTGTCGAGCAGCGCCAGCAGCAGGTGTTCGACCGTCATGTACTCGTGACGCGCCTCGCGGGCGCGCTTGTAGCACTGGC
>Ga0209676_1000197_pt1 | contig 135043 bp, 139 predicted proteins | sample AraplaCvi_mLB_r2_FD_184282 | JGI IMG/M metagenome (GOLD analysis project Ga0209676, IMG submission 184282) | Arabidopsis root microbial communities from North Carolina, USA - plate scrape MF_Cvi_mLB_r2 (SPAdes) (version 2) | ecosystem: Host-associated > Plants > Roots > Endosphere | place...
AGAGGGCACGGGTGGTGCGGTTCAATAGCCGGACGCCCAGCCGTTCTTCGATCCGCGCCAGCTTGCGGCTAACGACGGCCAGCGACAGGTTCAGGGCACGCGCCGCCCCGGACAGGCTGCCCGCCTCCACCACCCGAACGAAGATCCGCATATCCAGCAAGCTGTCAGCCATATCCTTGCTGATACAGCAAGAATCCCTGTTCGATAAGATAGATTATTGTGGATATACGTGCAGCGTAGGGTCTGAGCAGTCAATCGCATCAAAAGGAAGCGACCATGTCCGTCAAACAGACCCTCGTCACCCTTGCCGCCTGCATCCTGCTTGCCAGCCCCGCCGTTGCCGATGGCGTCACGATCGCCGACTTGCAGGCACCCGCCGGCAGTGAAGCGACAATTGCCGCTGCGCGCGCCTTCTATGACTTCTGGAACACCGGTGACGAGGCTTTCCTCGCCCGCGCCATCGCACCCAGCTTTACCGACCACACCCCTCCGCCGGGACGTCCGCAGGGTCCAACCGGTCCCGCCGTCGCCTCCCGCCAGTTCCGGGGCGCAGTGCCCGACCTATCCGTGAAGGTCGAGAAGATGATCGTCGCCGGCGATTATGTGACCGTCCATATGGTCTTCAGCGGCAGCTTTACAGGCAAGCTGGGCAACACCCAGGGCAGGGGGCAGAAGATCGCCTTCATTGCGACCGACCTCGTAAAGGTGACGAGCGGCCGCATCACCGATAATTGGCATATCGAAGATAATCTCACCCTGCTGCAGCAGATGGGGATCGCCAAGGTCGGGGAATAATAGTCCGCTTTAAAAGCTAAGGCCGGAGGGGCCCGATGCTAGGCGCCTAGCCGCGCAGGAGCGGAGCGTACTTCCCTGTACGTGAGCATCCGAGCAGCGTAGCAACGACGCAGATGGCCCCTTTGGGCGAGCGTCAGCCTCGGCCGCGATACGGCGGCACACCCTGGTCGGGAATCCAAACCCCGGCCGGGGCGGCCCCGGTCTGATAGAACACATCGATCGGGATGCCGCCGCGCGGGTACCAATAGCCGCCGATGCGCAGCCAGACGGGTTCCAGCAGTTCGACGAGGCGCAGGGCGATGTTCACCGTGCAATCCTCGTGGAAGGCGCCGTGGTTGCGGAAAGAGCCGAGGAACAGCTTCAGTGACTTGGATTCCACCAGCCACTTGCCCGGCACATAATCGATCATCAGATGCGCGAAATCCGGCTGGCCGGTCATCGGGCAGAGCGAGGTGAATTCGGGCGCGGTGAAGCGCACGTTGTAGAGCACGTCCTGGCTGTTCGCCACACGCTCCAGCACCGCTTCTTCGGGCGATTGCGGCAGGTCGGTCTTGGTGCCGAGCTGGGTCAGCACCGAATATTTGTCATTTGTGCTCATAGCGGCGGAATATCCCCGGCTGCCTGATCGCGATGGAAATCTGCGGCAAAGGCATCGAGGCGGTCTTCCTCGATCGCCTGGCGCAGGCCCGCGGTCAGTTCCTGATAATAATGGATATTGTGCCAGGTCATCAGGATCGGCCCCAGCATCTCTTCAGCCTTGAAGAGGTGATGGAGGTAGCCGCGCTGATACTGCGTGCAGGTCGGGCAGGCGCAGTCGGGATCGAGCGGGCGGGTATCCTCGGCATGGCGGGCATTGCGGATATTGATCGTACCCCGGCGGGTGAAGGCCTGGGCGGTACGGCCGGAGCGGGTCGGCAGCACGCAGTCGAACATATCGATGCCGCGCTGCACCGCGCCGACGATATCAGCAGGCTTGCCCACGCCCATCAAGTAGCGCGGCTTGTCCTGCGGCATGTTCGGCATGGTGAAGTCCAAGACCTTGAACATCATTTCCTGCCCCTCGCCCACCGCGAGGCCGCCGACGGCGTAGCCTTCAAAATCCATCGCCGTCAGGGCCTGGATGGAGCGATGGCGCAGATCGGGATAGACCGAACCCTGAACGATGCCGAACTGGCCATAGCCGGGGCGCGGCTTGAAGGCATCACGCGAACGTTTAGCCCAGCGCATGGAGAGTTCCATCGAGGTCTTGGCGACCTCTTCGGTTGCCGGATAGGGCGTGCATTCGTCGAACGCCATGGTGATGGTGGCATCGAGCAGATGCTGGATCTCGGTCGAGCGTTCCGGGGTCAGTTCCCAGGCCTTGCCGTCGATATGGCTGCGGAAGGTGACACCATTTTCAGTCATCTTACGCAGATCGGTCAGCGACATGACCTGATAACCGCCGCTGTCGGTCAGGATCGGGCCCGGCCAATTCATGAATTTATGCAGGCCGCCCAGCGCCGCGACGCGCTCGGCCCCCGGACGCAGCATCAGGTGATAGGTATTGCCCAGGATGATCTGGGCGCCCGTTGCCTTGACGCTTTCCGGCAGCATGCCTTTGACCGTGCCCGCCGTGCCGACCGGCATGAAGACCGGGGTCTCCACCACGCCATGGGCAGTATGCAGGCGCCCGCGCCGGCCATTGCCGGATTTGGCGAGCACTTCGTAGCGAAACTCGGTCATTTGGGCTCCAGAAGGCTGGCATCGCCATAGGAGAAGAAGCGATAGCCGTTCGTAATGGCGTGTTGATAGGCCGCCTGCATGCGATCCAGCCCCATGAGGGCCGAGACCAGCATGAAGAGGGTCGAGCGCGGCAGGTGGAAATTGGTGATCAGAGCATCAATGCCCTTAAAGCGATAGCCCGGCGTGATGAAAATCCGCGTCTCATCGTCAAAGGCATGAAAGCGGCGGTTCTCGTCGGCCGCGCTCTCGAGCACCCGCAGCGCCGTCGTCCCGCAGGCGATGATGCGCCGGCCCGCTGCTCGCGCTTCATTCAGGCGTTCGGCAACCTCGGCGCTAATCTCGCCCGTCTCGGCATGCATCTTATGCTCGTCGGTTTCTTCGACCTTCACCGGCTGGAAGGTGCCGGCACCGACATGCAGGGTGACTGTTTCCGTCGCGATGCCGCGCAGCCGTAGTTTTTCTAATAGGCCGGGTGTGAAATGCAGGCCAGCGGTCGGGGCAGCCACGGCACCATCCTTGGCGGCGAAGACGGTCTGGTAGTCGTCTTTGTCCTGATCGTCCTGGGCGCGGCGGATATAGGGCGGCAGCGGCATTTCGCCGTAACGTTCCAGCGCGTCGCGGAAGGCGGTGCCTTCGGCATTGAAGCGCAGGATGATCTCGCCCGTCTCGCGCTTCTCGATGACTTCGGCTGAGAGGTCATGAGCAAAACTAATGAGGTCGCCGGACTTCAAACGCTTACCCGGCTTGGCAAAGGCCGACCAGCAGCCATTGGCGAGGCGCTGATGCAGCAGGGCTTCGACCTTCGCTTCACCGCGCACGCCGTCCGCCGGGCGGGTGCCATGCAGGCGCGCCGGGATCACGCGGGTATCGTTGAAGACCAGCAGATCGTCGAAACGTAGCAGATCGGGCAAATCCCCAACCGTTCTATCGAAGAAACCGGTCGGGGTGACATGCAGCAGGCGCGCCGCTTCTCGCGGAGACATCGGCCGCTCGGCAATCTGCGCGGGCGGCAGGTCAAAATCGAAAAGATCGACGCGCATGCTGAACTACTTCGCGAAACCGACGCCTTGGGCGCGCCAGAGGGCTAGGCGGAAGGGCGCCAGCATGAAGAGGGCCATGCAGAGCTTCACGACGAAGTCGCCCATCGCCAGGGTGGTCCAGGGAACCTCGGTACCGGCAAAGGCGACCGAGAAGAAAATCCCGGTATCGACGGCCGAGGCGATGGCACCGGCGATGAAGGGCGCGCGCCACCAGGACTGGGCCCGCAGGCGATTGAAGATCGTGACGTCCAGCAGCTGAGCAGCCAGGAAGGCCGCGCCCGAAGCGATTGCGATGCGCAGGGTTGTGAGTTCCAGGAACGAGAAGGCGACCGAGACCAGCACGCCGGTGGCAAAGCCGGCATAGACGACGCGGCGGGCCTTTTCCGGGCCGAAGAAACGGTTGATGAGGTCGGTCACGAAGAAGCTGACGGGATAGCTGATCGCGCCCCAGGTCAGGAACTGGCCGAGATCGCCGTCGGTGACGGGGAACTGCACGAGGTAGTTGGAAGCGACGACGATAACAATCATCGCCAGCACGGCGAGCACAAGCGCGCGAGTCTGCGGCATTTCATTTCTCCATCCGGTCGAACATACCGGCGATGTTGCAGGCGGACGGCGGATGCCGAGGCCCGATCAGGAGAAGGCTTTACGCCGAGACCACCGGCGGCGCAAGCATCGCGCATGCATGGCCGCTTGCATCCAGCGTCTCCCAGGCCTGCGACTGGAATTTAATGAAGAGTGCGATCCATCGCTCCTCTCCCGGCAAGCACGCCAGCAACCCGCCGTCCTGCCAGCAGCCATTCTGGGCGATGAACTCGGCGCTATTGCCCTGGTTCATGTGGATGTCGTGCATCCCGCGCGATGGAATGAAGCCGAACTGCCGGTCGCGCCGCAGCGGCCAGGGGCCCCAAGGTTCGCCATAAAGACAGACGAAACCGCCCGGATCGCGCTCGACCCGACGCACCAGATCCATCAGGAGATCATTCAGATCATTGGCCGGCCCTTCGACGAAGTCAGCGAGCGGCTTGAAGTCCGACGGCTGACAGATCCCGCCGCGCACATAATCGAGCGCGATGCCGCCCGGCTTGCGATCGACCCGCTGCAACCCCGGCGGCATCATCCCCAGGCGCTCCAGCATCGGATGGGCAAAGGGCTCGATCAGCGCGACTTCGACCGCTGACGGCCAGAGGGAGGAGCGGACGTTGATCGCTGCCCGATGCGACTGGCGCCCGGCCCGAATAAAGATCTGAAAATGCGGGGTCTTGCCCTGGCCCCGACGCGCCTCGATCGGGCGCCCCTTGAGCATCGCGTACTGCCGTAACATGGCGGCGATCCTAGGGCCTGATCGCGCAGAAAAAAAGCCGCTCGAAAAAGGCAGATCTATTGGGACGCGGAGATCCGCCTCGAAGTGATGTATCTGTACAGACCTTCTCGCAGCCATTGGGCAGATACCTTTTCGGCTGCCGCATCCGAGTATCTGAACTCACCCTTATCAGCGGCCGCTCTACCGATTTCCTCTAAAGCGAAATCCCTTGAGTTGACGTTCTTAATCTCAAAGGCAGCCTCTAACGCCACAGAGAACAGACCGCGCTGCACGGAATCGGTAATGAAAGACTTTAAGGCGTGCTCTCGCTCATTACCGAAGGGGATCGCCTTTATCTTTTTCAGATTATCCCCAACACTCGGCCGCGCCTCATTGCTCTGCGGCCTTGCAAAGATCCGGCTTTCCACCGGCTGCATGAGCGAGGACGCCCCCTCCGCCAGCGTCTCATGAGCTGAGGATGGCTCGTCGGGTGAGATGAACCGATGCTCGATATAGAGCAGGGCAACACCGATGATTAACGGCAGAACCACAGTCGCGTAATGCGACTTTATAAATCGAAGAATCACGCCAGAACCCATCGGAGACGGTCTATTCCAAGTTGTACAGATGGGATACGACCCTCACTTGAAAAGCGCAAGAGAGCCCGGCACAAAAAAAAGGCCCCGCGGGCAAGGGGCCTGCGGGGCTTTAAGGTCGGAAGGGTTCGAGCAGGACACCACAGTCACGCTCGACGTCGTTTGTAAGTGATAATCATTCGCACCGTCAAGCGATAAAACTCGACAGATGAGAATCATTTTCAAGGAGGGCGTTTCCCCCTCCGTCGTCATCCTCGGGCTTGACCCGAGGATCTTTAAGCGAAGGGCGGAGGTCGGCCGCAGATCCTCGGGTCAAGCCCGAGGATGACGGACTTTTGACTGGATGGACGGGTTGATCGAACGCGCGGTGCGGCCACACGAGATCCCGGCTCGGGAAGCGGGATGACGAAGTGTAGCGGGATAAGCTCTCGGAGGAGATCCCCCGATCAAGTCGGGGGATGACGGTCGGTATTCGGGTGAAGCGAAGGCCCGGTGGATGAGATGCTAGGCGCCGGGAAGCGCAGGACCGCAGCGTACGTCTGTACGTGAAGATCCGAGCATTCCCGGCAACGACGCAGATCGCCGCCGGGGCGAGCGACTTAGTGTTCGCCTTTTTCGGCGAAGGTCACGACGAGATTGATCGCTGCCGGCGGCAGATCGGCAAGCTCGACGCGGAACCCACCGGCGGCACCGCCTTCAAGCGGACCGACCTGGGGCGCGAAAACCCATTCCTTCAAAGCTTGCGGGCGGTCCTTGGCCGAGACGATGGCTTTGAGGGCCGGCACAGCCTTCACGTCGGGGGTCGTATTGATCAGCGTCCCTTCGATCACCAGCACGCGGGCATCGTCGCGGCGCTGCGAGGTGACGTCGCGCAGATCGAAACCTTCGCCGGCAACACCCAGCGGAATATGCAACGTCTCATAAGCGACGATCGACTGCGGCCAGGCCTGCACGATCTGCAGGCGGCCGAGATAGAAACCGGCACCACCGCCGACCAGAACCAGCAGCAGCAAGGCCCAGCCAAGGCCCGAAGAACGCGGCGGCGGCGGGGGTGGCGCACGGCGCCGCGTTTCGCGGCGCAGCTCGTCCCGCGTTTCGCGCAGGGACATGACCTCAAGGTCAGGGGCCGACGACATCTCGACCATTTCTTCGCCGACACCCTCGGCACGCCACGTATGGGCGCAGCGCGAACAGCGCACGGCTCTGCCACGCGTGCCGATTTCGGCTTCGGCGACGATGTAACGGGTCTCACAGGCGGGGCAGCTGACGATCATCTTTAGTTCGGCCACATTTAGGTGAATTCCCTTATACGGCCAAGCAGGGCTAGGCAGCAAGTTACAGCTTGCCTGACAATTAGTTGAAAGATGTAGAACTTTCGGCCACGGTCGTTGCTTCGACCCTGGTTTTTTGTGGCCGACGGGGCAGAACGGGCGACTAAAATGGTGCGATTCGATGCGGTTGGCGTGCGGTATGGACGGGGGCAGGAAGTCCTACGCGACGTTTCTTTTCACCTGCCGCCCGGCTCTTTTCATTTCCTGACCGGGGCATCGGGCGCCGGTAAATCGACCCTGATGCGCTTGATGTATCTGGCCCAGCGCCCAACCCGCGGCGTGGTCAGCTTGTTCGGCCGCGACGTCCATACCTTGCAACGGTCCGAAATGCCGGCCTTCCGCCGCCGCATCGGCGTGGTGTTCCAGGAATTCCGCCTGCTCGACCATCTGACCGCGCTGGAGAATGTCGCCTTGCCGCTACAGGTCGCGGGCTATGATTTCGCCGAGGTCGGCAATCATGTGACCGAGCTGTTGAGCTGGGTCGGCCTCAAGGATCAGCTGAACGCCACCCCGTCGACCTTGTCCGGCGGTCAGCAGCAGCGCGTCGCGATTGCGCGCGCCGTCATCGGGCGGCCCGATCTGCTGCTCGCCGACGAACCCACGGGTAACGTCGATGACAAGATCGCCGTTCGCCTGATGCATCTCTTCGAAGAACTGCACAAGATCGGCACCACGGTGGTGATCGCGACCCATAGCGAGGCGCTGATCCGGGAATTTCCCCATCCGGTGCTGCATCTTGATCGTGGCGAGCTGACCCTGCGCCAGCCGGGCGAGGTGTGGGCGTGAAGTTCCTGCACGAGAAACTGGCCGTCGGCGTCGCCCTGCCCTTACGTGCGGACGAAGGCGGGCGGCTATTACCTGCCATCGTCGGCGTGATGATCTTCCTGGCCGTGCTGGCCGCCGCCGCCGCGCTGGCGATCGGCGGGCTAGCCAGCCATTGGGATCGCCAGATTTCCGGCGCCGCGACGGTACAGATCTTGCCCCCGACTGAAGGCGGATCGCCTGCCGCCCTGGAGCAACGGGTGGCCGCCGCCCTTGCCACCTTGAAGGCGACACCCGGCATCCTCTCGGCTGAAGCGATCCCGGAAGAAGAAACCCGTGATATGGTCACGCCCTGGCTGGGAGAGATCGCCGCCAGCGGCAACTTGCCGCTGCCGCGCCTGATCAAGGTCGATTTCAGCCCCGGGTCCGTCGATCTCGACCTGCTGGGCGTCAAACTGTCGGTCATTCCCGGCATCAGCCTCGACATCCATTCCCATTGGATGGTCAGCCTGCGCCGGGCCGCGAATTGGGCCAGCTTTGGTAGCGTGCTGCTGATGACGCTCGTCGGCACCGCGTCGGTCCTGGCGGTGATCTTCGCCACCCGCTCCACCCTGCGCGTCCAGCGCGACGTGATCGAGGTGCTGCATATGATCGGCGCGCGTGACAGCTACATTGCCGGTGGCCTCGCCCGGCAAGCTTTGAAGCGCGCCTTGATCGGCGGGGCCATCGGCGGCGGCCTGGCGATCATAGGGCTGATCGGGATGAGTCTGCTGCCCCCATCCGATATTGCCCTGCTGTCGGCCATGCGCCTCAGCATCCTCGACTGGATCATCATCGCGATCCTGCCCCTCCTGGGCGCGATTCTCTCCGCCGTCACCGCCCGCGTAACGGCAATGCGCGTTCTGGCCCGGATGGTGTAAAGCTCAAACCATGCGCTACAAACTCATCCTCTTGGACCGCGACGGCGTCATCAATGTAGACCGGCTCGATTCGGTCCGCACGCCCGAGCAATTGATCATGATCCCGGGAGCGGCGGCCGCTGTCGCGCGCCTGAATAGTGCCGGGCTCAAGACCGCGCTCTGCACCAACCAGTCGATCCTGGGGCGCGGCTGGGTGACGCAGGAGGTCTTCGACACCATCCACGTCAAGCTGATCGCGGAACTGGCGGCCGAAGGGGCCAGGCTCGACACTATCCTGGTTGCCCCAGATGCCCCAGATGCCGCCACCCCGCGCCGCAAGCCCGGCCCCGGTATGCTGCAAGAAGCTTTGAATCTTCACGGTCTCTGGCCCGATGAAGCGGTGATGATCGGCGATAGCCTGGTCGATGCCCAGGCGGCCAAGGCGGCGAGCGTGCCCTTCATCCTGGTACGCACCGGCAAAGGCCTTAAAACCGAGACCGAATTGTCCCCCGGCGATTACATTCTGATCGTCGACGATTTACCTGCCGCCGTGGACGCGCTATTCACGGCGCCATGAAGCGTCTGCCCCTTTATCGCCGAACCCGTGCACGACGATGGCCCTTGCGGCTGTTTGTCTGCCTGGTCTTAGGCTATTGCGGGGGATTGATCTGGTTTACGGCCTCGCTCGCCACGCGGTCGAGTGACGATGGCCGCCAGACCGATGCCATCGTGGTTTTGACCGGTGGATCGCTGCGGGTGCAGGCGGGCTTCAAGCTGTTGGAAGACGGGCTGGCCCGTCAGCTGCTGGTGTCCGGCGTCAATCGCGAGGTCGAACGCAACGAACTCCTAGCCTTCGCGCCCTTGCGCAAGGATCTGCTGACCTGCTGCGTGACTTTGGGCTATGCCGCCGGCGATACCATCGGCAATGCCAGCGAAACGGCCGCCTGGGCCACCGCGCATGATGTGCATTCCCTGCGCCTCGTCACCGCGAACTATCATATGCCGCGCGCCATTCTGGAGCTGCGCCGCAGCCTGCCCGAGGCCGATATCCTGCCCTATCCGGTCTTTCCGGCCGCCTTCGATCTGACCCGCCCCACCTTTGCTGCGGCGGCCCTGCTGTTTTCCGAATATAACAAGCTGCTGGGCGCCGGCGTGCGCCATTTTCTTGCCAGTGGCATGGAGTTGATTTCTTGATCCTGATCCGGTCCCTGGCCTTCAATATCGCCTTCACCGTCTGGTTTTTGTGCTGCACCATCGGGGGCATGCCCCTGCTGCTGACCAACCGGGAAAATCTGTTCCCGTTGGCGCGTCTCTGGATCAATGGCACCAGTTTCCTGCTGCGCGTCATTGTGGGCCTCAAATACGAGGTGCGCGGCATCGAAAACCTGCCCGAAGGCGCCTGCATCGTCGCCTCCAAGCACCAATCGGCTTGGGACACGCTGATCTTCATGCCGCTGCTGAAACGTCCGGTCTTCATCCATAAAAAAGAGTTGCTGTGGTTCCCGTTCCTGGGGCTCTACCTCTGGCGCGGCGGGATGATCCCGGTCGATCGCTCGGCCGGTAAGCGCGCCATCATCCAGATTGGCCGGGCGGCAAAGCCGCTGCTGGCGGTCGGGCGCCGGGTCATCATTTTCCCGCAAGGCACGCGCACCCCGCCGGGTGAAGTGCGCCCCTATCGCTCGGGCGTGCAATCGATCGCGGCCGCGACCAATGTGCCCGTCGTGCCCGTTGCCCTGAATTCCGGGCTCTATTGGGGCCGCAATGCCTTCACCAAGCGGCCCGGCACCATCCTTCTCGAATTCCTGCCGCCCCTGATGCCGCCGCATAAGGACCGTCAGGCCTTTATGGCGGCGCTGGAAGAAGCGATCGAACCTGCCACCCTGCGTCTGGAAGCCGAAGGCCGCGCAAAAGACGGGGTATAGGGCAATCGGCCTCAAGTAGCGCAAAGCGCGGTAGGCCGACTGAAAGAGCTATTTGGCACTTTCCTTGCAATCTGCAGTCGCGGTAAAAGCGATCGAAAATCGCTGAACTTGTGAGGCGCGGATGCCGTTTTTTGCCTTGTCGCTGCTGCTCCAGGTCGCCTGCGTCGTGCATATCATGCGCACGGGGCGCGAGCGTTTCTGGATCTATGTCGTCATGTTTCTGCCGATGGCCGGCATGGCGGCCTATCTGATCGCCGAAGTGCTGCCCAGCATGATCGGCGCCCGCACCTCGCAGAAGGTCATGGCGGGCGCGGCCAAAGCGATCAATCCGACCCGCGATCTGCGCCGCTGCGAACAGGCGCTCGATATGTCGGACACCATTCAGAACCGGCAGCAGCTGGCCGAGCAATATCTGCTACACGGTCGCCCGGAAGATGCCGAGCCGCTTTATGTGCGCTCGCTGGTCGGCATGCATGCCAACGACCCGATTCTGCTGCTGGGCCTCGCCCGCGCCCGCTTCGACCAGGACCGCTTTGCCGAAGCCCTCGAATGTTTTGAGCAGATGGATGGCGGCGTTGCGGGCCTGACGCCCGAAGGTCGCCTGTTCCATGCCCGCTGCCTGGAAGCCGCCGGCCAGCCGCAGGCGGCGCTCACCGCCTATGCCGGGCTTGCCGATGCTTATAGTGGCGAAGAGGCCCGCTGCCGCTATGCCATGCTGCTCTACACGCAAGGCCGGACGGCGGAATCGATGGCAGTGTTCCAGGAAATCCTGAAACGCGCCAATCGCGCCGCCCGCGACTATCGCCGGAATCAGAAGGAATGGATCGACATCGCCCGCCAGGCGACGGCGTCGATGGGTTGAACACTTAGGCCCGGCCTCCGTCGCGCAAAGCGCTATAGGTCGGGCCTAACACCTTACAACCCGCCGGTCGCGACCAGCTGTTCGACCGCGCCCAGTTGCTGGCGGGCATGCGGCTCAATCCTGCCGGCAACCTCGCGCAGGACCGGGGTATCGCCGCTCTGGGCATAACCGCTATGGAGCGCCCAAGCCTCGCGCTGCACCCGCAGTTGGGCCGCGAGATATTTTTTATCGAAGGTCGGGCCGACCGGCTCCATCTGCAGCCCCTGCAACAGGGCCGCCGGGCGCGGATCGAGGGCGGTTGCCACCACCATATTGGGATTGGCCTGCTTGGCCGCTGCCACCAAATCCTGGGCATTCCCGCTCTGATCCCCGATCATCATCTGGGCGAGATCGCGCACCTTCGGATTGGTCGATTTCTGCAAGGCGACCTGGCTGGCCTGGATTTCGAACATATCGGCCTGGGACGCCATATGGACATAGTCGGTGCCGGTGACCGACAGGGCAGTCGGGCCGACATCCGGGACCGCCTTGCCGCTTTCAAGCGCCGGCCCATTGGCCGGAACCGATGCCACCGTCGTATCCTGCGGCGCCTGACAGGCCGCCGCGATCAGCGCAAACGCAACAGCCGTAGTTGGAATGATCCGCGACATCGTCACCTCCCTTTGCAGCACTAGCTGAAGGGAACGCGATTTAATCCTCTTGGTTCCGCCTACCGGCCTTTGGCCTACTTGAGGCGGAACCTGCGGTAGATCAGTCGATCTTGTCGTTCGGATAGACGCCGAAGAATTCGGTTTTCAGCAGCCAGCCGCGCCGCCCACCGACATCGATGCGGCACCAGTCGGTCTGGCATTCGGTGATTTCGCCCACCACGCCGGGTTCGAGGCGCGCAATCGGCGAGGCATCGGCTTCGGGTTTGCGGCGCAACACACGGACTTGTTTCGTGATGAGGGCTGTGCGGCGACCGGCAACCATGGTCTGATGCACCCAGCTTTCGACCCCTTCGACATCGCGGATCTTTCGCCAGGTATCGAATTCAGCCACGATCTCGACGGGCATGCGGGCGCGGCGATAGACCCAGTCGATCGGATATTGTGCGCCGGGGCCAAGGCGGGCGTTCACCTCGTCCGATTTCAAGGACACAAAACGCGGGATGGGCAGCTTCTCTCTGGACTCCTGGCCGACCGCCAGGGCGGGTACCAGAAGGGTCAACAGGGTCGTCAGAACCGAAAGTCTTTTCATCGCCCACAACGCATTTGCGCCAAACAAAGATGGAATTAAACATTGACCGGATGAAATCAAGTTTCTTTCATCCTTGGGATAAAAAGTAAGGCAGGCCCCCATGACCCGCAAGAAACCATTGGTTGTTGTAACGCGTAAGCTGCCCGATGTCATCGAAACCCGGATGATGGAGCTGTTTGACACACGCCTCAACGCCGATGACCTGCCTCGCAACACCGAAGAATTGCTGAGCGCAGTCCAGACGGCCGACGTGCTGGTGCCGACCGTCACCGATCGGATCGATGCCGACCTCATCAATGCGGCGGGCGAAAACCTGAAACTGATCGCCAGCTTTGGCGCGGGCGTCGATCATATCGACCTCAAGGCCGCCAAGGCCAAGGGCATCACCGTCACCAATACGCCGGGGGTCCTGGCCGAAGATACCGCCGATATGACGATGGCGCTGATCCTCGCCGTCTGCCGTCGCATCAACGAGGGCGAACAGGCCTTGCGCGAAGGCGACTGGCAAGGCTGGTCGCCGACCTGGATGCTGGGCCGCCGCCTTTATGGCAAGCGCATCGGCATCATCGGCATGGGCCGGATCGGCACCGCGCTCGCCCGCCGTGCCCGTGCCTTCGGTCTTTCGGTGCATTACCATAATCGCAACCGCGTCTCGCCCGATATCGAGGCCGAACTGGAGGCCACATATTGGGAAAGCCTCGATCAGATGCTGGCGCGAATGGATATCGTCTCCATCAATTGCCCGCACACGCCCGCGACCTTCCATATCCTCTCGGCCCGACGCCTGAAACTGCTGCAGAAACACGCCGTGATCGTGAATACCGCGCGCGGCGAGCTGATCGACGAAAAGACCCTGGCCGACCTGCTGATCGCGGGCGATATCGGCGGCGCGGGCCTCGATGTCTATGAACGCGAACCGCAGATCGCCCCCAAGCTCCTCAAAGCCAAGACCGCCGTCCTGCTGCCCCATATGGCCTCTGCTACCCTCGAGGGCCGCGTCGATATGGGCGAGCGCGTGATCATCAACATCAAGACCTTCATCGACGGCCATAAGCCGCCCGATCGAGTCCTCGGCGAGCTTTTGTAAGGCATTCGTCCGGCGGCGTTCTGCGTCGTTGCCGGAAATGCTCGGATCCTCGCGTACCGGAAGTACGCCGGCCCAGCGCTTCCCGGCGCCTAGCAGCTCATCCACCGGCCTTCACTTTTAAAGCCGAAAGAAGCGCATCCCAAAAGACCTCGTCATCCCAGGGCTTGACCCTGGGATCTCGTGTGGCCACACCGCGTCGAGAAGCGCCGGAAGGAAATCCCCGGATCAAGTCCGGGGATAACGTAACCTATTGGAGGTTACGGCACGCCTTTGGTCGTGGAATATTCAAAGTGGAACACTTCGCCCGGCCGGGCCACCGTATGTGCCCCATGCGCCGCAGACGCCGCTTCGGCGAAGCCTGAGAGGATCAGCTTCAGCTTGCCTTCGTAGGTCGCGATATCGCCGATCGCGAAGATGCCCTCGGCCGAAGTCTGGCAGCGGGCCGGGGTGATGGCGATATGGTTATGGTCGAGGTTGAGGCCCCAATCGGCAATGGGCCCTAGGGTCATGGAGAGGCCGAAGAAGGGCAGCAGCACATCGGCGGCCAGGGTCTTCTTCTCGCCCTCCAGGGTTTCGACGACAACGCCCGAGAGCTTGCCGTTTTCGCCTTCGAGACCGCCGAGCTGATAGGGGATCACCAGTTCGATCTTGCCAGATTTAGCGAGTTCATCGAGCTTGGCGGCGCTTTCCGGGGCGGCGCGGAATTTCGGGCGGCGATGCACGACCTGGACGGAAGCCGCGAGTTCGGAGAGCGAGATCGCCCAATCGACGGCGCTATCGCCGCCGCCGGCGATCACGACGCGCTTGCCGCGATAGTCTTCGCGCTTCTTGACGTAATATTGCACACCGCCGGTCGCCTCATAGGCTTCCAGGCCGTCGATCGGCGGACGGTTCGGGCCGAAGGCGCCGCAGCCGGCCGCGATGATCACGGCGGCGGCATCGATCACGGTGCCCTTGTCGGTCGTCACGCGCCATTTGTGGCCGACCTTCTCGAGCCCCATCACCTGCTGGTTGAGGTGATATTCCGGCTGGAAGGGTGCCGCCTGCTTTTCGAGGTTGGCGATCAGATCGGCGGCCTCGATCGAGGGGAATCCGGGAATGTCATAGATCGGCTTTTCGGGATAAAGCGCGGTGCATTGCCCGCCGACGGCATCGAGGCTATCCACCACATGGGTTTTCAGGCGCAGCATGCCGCACTCAAAAATCGCAAACAGCCCGACCGGGCCCGCGCCAATGATGACGACGTCGGTGGAAAGAGGCGCGGACGAAACAGACGGGGCGCTCATGCGGCAGTATCCCTGGAATAGCTCAGAATGCCACGCACCATACGGGTCGCGCGGGGCAAATCAACCCCACGCGTGCGAGGGGCTATGATGCGCGCGCAATGTTGCCAAGATGTTCCACCCTCTTGCGCAAAACAGCGGAAGCGGGCTAGGTTGGGGGCGCCATGAAAGTGACCCTGACCAACCCCACCACCATCGAAGTCCAGGCCGAAAGCCTGACCGCCACCACCGCCATCGCGGCAGCCCTTGCTGAGATCGTGCAGAAAGGCGACGTCATCGCCCTGCGCGGTGATCTGGGCGCGGGCAAGACCGCCTTTGCGCGCGCCTTCATCCAGGCGCGAACCGGCCTGCCGGTCGAGGTGCCGAGCCCGACCTTCACGCTGGTGCAGACCTATGATCTGCGCAACGGCGCCATCTGGCACTTCGATCTCTATCGCCTGAAATCGGCGGCCGATGTGTACGAACTGGGCCTCGAAGAAGCCTTGGGCGGCATCACCCTGATCGAATGGCCCGAACGCCTGGAACAGTCGATGACGCGCAACCCGCTGAATGTGACCCTGTCGCCCGGCAAGACCGCCGAGTCGCGCCAGGTGACCATCACCGGCGGCGAAGCGTGGGAACAACGGCTGATCATGTTGCAGATCACCCTCGCGCGCGTCTGACGCCCGGTGCGCGGCGTCTTCACCATCCCGGCTGGGACGCCCTTCGTCGATCGCCTGGCAGATGGTCTAGCGCAGCTTAGCGATAACGATCCGCTGAAACTCGCGGCTTGCCGCGTGCTGGTTCCGAACCGGCGCGCGGCGCTGTCCTTGCGCGAAGCCTTCCTGCGCAGGAGCGACGGGGCGGCGATCCTGCTCCCGCGCCTGTCCGCCATCGGCGACGTCGATGCGGATGAGCTGGATCTGACCCTGCCAGATGGGCTTGATCTGCCGCCAGCCCTCGACGGCATGGCCCGGCAGATGCTGCTGGCGGGGCTGGTCGCGCCGACCGATTTCGCACCGACCGCCGCGCAGGCCGCCGATCTGGCGGGCGACCTCGCGCAGTTGATCGATCAGGTCGGAATCGAGCGGGTGGATTTTGCACGGGTCGCGGATCTGGCGCCCGACCGCTATGCCGAACATTGGCAGATCACCCTGCAGTTCCTGACGATCCTGACCCAACATTGGCCGGCGATCCTCGATGCCCATGGCGCGATCGACCCCGCCGTGCGGCGGGATCGACTGCTGGCTGAACTCGGTAGATATTGGCGCCAGCACCCACCAGGCGAACCCGTCATCGTCGCGGGCTCCATCGGCACCATTCCGGCAACCGCCGATCTGCTGGCCTTGATCGCGGAATTGCCGACCGGCTGCGTGGTGCTACCGGGCCTCGACCGTGATATCCCGGCGGCCGAATGGGCGGAACTGACCCCAACCCATCCGCAATATGGCCTGAAGCAGATGCTGGATCGCCTGGGTCTGGCGCCCCAGGATGTCGCCGATTGGCCTGGCGTCTCCCCCGCCCGCAATCAACGTGCCCGCCTGCTGTCGCTCGCCATGGCGCCCGATCCGGCGCGGCCGGCCGCGATCGATCACACGGCCGCCGTACAAAATCTCTGGCGCCTGGATTGCCCGACCCCGCAGGCCGAAGCCGCCGCTATAGCGCTGGCCTTACGCGAGGTGCTGGAAGTGCCGGGCAAACGCGCTGCCCTGGTCACGCCCGACCGTAACCTTGCCCGCCGGGTTGCCGCCGAACTTCATCGCGCCGGGGTGGAGATCGATGATTCCGCCGGCCAGCCGCTGGCCACCAGCGTGCCCGGTGTCTTCCTGCGCCTCGTCGTCGAAGCCGTGCAGGAAGATCTGGCCCCCGCCCCGTTGCTGGCCCTGCTGAAACATCCGCTCGCCTCGCTCGGCTGGGATCCCGCGAAGGCGCGAGCCGAAATACGCCATCTGGAGCGCCGGCTGCTACGCGGTCAGCGACCGGCACCGGGCATCGCCGGTTTGCATGCAGCCAATGCGCTTCAAAAAGAACCGGCCCGGCAGGTCCCCCTTCTTGATAAATTGGAACGGGCGCTCGCCGAACTCGCCCCCTTGCTGGCATCGCCAAAAGTGGCCCTCGCCGATCTTGCCGCAGCTCACGTCCGAGCAGCCGAGGCGCTCGCTGCCACCGACGATGAACCCGGCGCCCATCGCCTGTGGGCTGGGACCGCAGGGGCGACCGCCGCCGAATTCCTGGCCGAACTGGTCGAGGTCGGCGGGTCCTGGAGCGCCGGTATCAAGGGCGAGGATTACCCCGCGCTGTTCGGCACCATGATCACTGCGAAGGCGGTGCGCTCCTCCTTTGGCAAGCACCCGCGTCTGCATATCTGGGGGCCGATCGAGGCGCGTTTGCAGCAGGTCGATCGCTTGGTGCTCGGCGGCCTCAATGAAGGCTCCTGGCCGGCCGAACCCGCCGATGACCCCTGGATGAGCCGGCCGATGCGGCGCGATTTCGGCCTGCCGCCGCTGGAATTGCGCATCGGCCAATCCGCCCATGATTTCGCGCAAGCCTTCGCCGCCCCCGAAGTGATCCTGACCCGCGCCGCGCGCTCCGACGGCACCCCGACCGTGCCCTCGCGTTGGCTGCAACGGCTCGACGTGACCTTGACGGCGCTCGGCGCGTCTGCTCTGCCGACCGGCCCCTGGCTCGACTATGTCCGCGCCCTCGATGCGCCGCCGGCCTATCGCGCCATACCGATGCCAAGGCCTTGTCCGCCGCTCGATAAGCGCCCGCGTAAGCTCTCCGTGACGCGCATCGAAACCCTGCGCCGCGATCCCTATGCGATCTATGCCCGCCATATCTTAGGTTTGCGCAAACTCGATGAGCTCGACAAACCAGTCGATCCGGCCGAGCGCGGCACCATCATCCATGCGGCGCTGGAGAAGTTCGTCGAAACCTATCCGGCCGATCTGCCCCAGGATGCCTATGAGAAGCTGCTGGCCGAGGGGCGCAAGGCCTTCGGCATCCTGCTGGAAGACCCGGCGATCGAGCGTTTCTGGTGGCCGCGCTTCGAACAGCTGGCCGATTGGGTCATCGACCTCGAAAAGAGCCGCCGCCCGCTGCTGGCCCAGATCGGCACCGAGGTACAGGGATCGCTCACCTTGAGCGGTTTTGCCGGTGGCGATTTCATCCTGGAAGGCCGCGCCGACAGGGTGGAGCGCCATGGCATCGGCAGTCTCAGCGTCATCGATTATAAGACCGGCAAGCCGCCGGCGCCGAAGCTGATCCAGCAGGGTTATGCTCCGCAATTGCCGCTGCTGGGCGCCATCGGCCAGGCGGGGGGATTCGCGGGTTTCCCGGCCGCCCCGATCGCCAGCCTGGAATTCTGGTATCTCGGCGCCAGCCCGGCCGTCGAAGCGGTGCGCGAGTCGCGCAAAGCCGCCGAGGAGGCCTATACCAAACAGGTCATCACAGATGCTGTGGTGGGCCTGCGCAATCTGATCGCCCATTTCGACACCTCGACAGCGGTCTATCTGCCGCGTGTCAAACCCGGCAAATACCCCAGCGATTATGAGCATCTGGCCCGGACCCGCGAATGGGCCGGCGAGGGAGACGCCGGATGAGCGAACATCTCCTCCAAGCCTCCTCCCGTCAGCGCCAAGCGACCCGCCCTGACCGATCGGTCTGGGTTGCCGCCTCGGCCGGGACCGGCAAGACCAAGGTTCTGACCGACCGGGTGCTGGCCCTACTGCTATCCGGGTCCGCGCCCGAACGGCTGCTGTGCCTGACCTTCACCAAGGCGGCCGCCGCCGAGATGCAGAACCGTATCATGAAGCGCCTGGGCGATTGGGCAACGCTCGATGATGTCGCGCTCTCGGCCACCTTGGCCGATCTGACCGACACCGAACCCGATGCCGCCCTGCTGACCAAGGCCCGCCGCCTCTTCGGCCGGGTGCTGGAAGCGCCGGGGCGTCTGAAGATCCAGACCATCCATTCCTTCTGCCAGTCGCTGCTGGGCCGTTTTCCGCTGGAGGCCCGCCTGCCCCCCGGCTTCACCGCCATGGATGAGGGCACCGCCGACGGACTGCTGGTCGAGGCGCGCAACGCCATCCTGGCCCGCGCCCGCGACAGCGACCCGATGCTGGCGCTCGATCTGGCCCTGGTCGGCGACAAGGGGGGCGAGGAAGGACTGCTGAGCCTGATGCGCTCGCTGACCTCCGAGCGCGAACAGCTCGCCCGCCGCCTGAAGCATTATGGCGGTGTCGACGCCCTGATCGACGGGCTGGCCGACCGGTTGGGCGTCGATCCCGACCTGACGCCGGAGGCTCTGCAGGAGGATTTCTTTGCAAAGCTGCTGGCCGATCGCGCCGGGCTGCAAGCGGCCGCCGATGCCTTTGCCAAGGGCACCAAAACCGATAGCGCCAAAGCCGACACGCTTTATAGCTTGCTCGATAGCCAGTCGATCGAATGGCTAAATAACTACATCGCGATCTTCCTGACCGGCGAGGGGGAGATCCGCAAGACCCTGGCGACCAAAGGTGTCTGCGAGAGTAATCCCTGGCTGCCACCCTATCTCGACACCCAAGCCGCAGCCGTCCTGCGTTTCCAGGCCAGCCTCGCCGCCGTGCAGACCTTCCAGGCCAGCGCCGGGCTGATCCGCCTCGGCATGGCGGTCTTGGCAGAATATGAAACGCTGAAACGCCAGCGGGCCTGGCTCGACTATGACGATCTGATCCTGAAGACGCTGGACCTGCTGCGCGCCGGCACATCCTGGGTGATGTTCAAGCTCGACGGCGGGCTCGACCATATCCTGATCGACGAGGCCCAGGACACCAACCCCGAGCAGTGGGAAGTGGTGCGCCTGCTGGCCGAGGAGTTCTTCGCCGGGTTCGGGGCCGAAGAGACGCTGCGCACCCTCTTCGTCGTCGGCGACGCCAAACAATCGATCTTCAGTTTCCAGCGCGCCGACCCGGTGAAATTTGGCGAGATGCGCCGCTTCTTCGCTCAGCGTATCGACGAGGCCGAGCAGCGGTTCGAGCAGATCGATCTGCTGCATTCCTTCCGCTCGACCGAAGCGGTCTTGAAGGCCGTCGATCTGATCTGCAATGGCCCGGCCGCCGATGGCCTTCTGGAAAACGGTCAGGCGATCATCCATCGCGTCTCTCGCATCGGGCACGGTGGACTGGTCGAGATCTGGCCACTGACGGTCAAGGTCGATCCCGAAGACGAAGAAGCCTGGCGCCTGCCGACCCAAACGGCGGCCGACGAAGTGCCCCTGCGCCGGGTCGCGGTGCTGATCGCCCGCACGATCCGCAAATGGCTCGATAGCGGCGAACGGCTGGCCTCGCAGGACCGGCCGGTCAAGGCGGGGGACGTACTGATCCTGGTGCGTCGGCGCGGGCAGTTCATGTCGGAAATGGTCCGCGCGCTTAAAGCCGCCGATGTGCCGGTCGCCGGTGCCGACCGCATGATCCTGACCGAACAGCTGGCGGTGATGGACCTGCTGGCGCTCGCGCGTTTCCTGCTGCTGCCGCAGGACGATCTCTCGCTCGCCTGCCTTTTGAAAAGCCCGCTCGTCGGCCTGACGGAAGAACAGCTTTATGCCGCCGCTATCGACCGCAGTGGCGATCTCTGGTCGGCGCTCCAGGCCCGGCGCGGGGCCGACCCGGCGCTGGAAGCCGCCGCCGCCCGGCTGTCGGGCTGGCTCGGGCGCGCTGATCTCCAGCGGCCTTATGAATTCTATGCCCAGGTGCTGGGGATGGAGGGGGGCCGGCAGGCGCTGCTGGCGCGTCTAGGCGAAGAAGCCGCCGATCCGATCGACGAATTTTTGAACCAGTGCCTCGCCTACGAACAGGCGCACACCCCGTCCCTGCAAGGCTTCCTCTATTGGCTTGATAGCTCCCAGCAGGAGATCAAGCGCGAGATGGAAGCCGGCGGGCGGGACGAAGTGCGGATCATGACCGTGCATGGCGCCAAGGGCCTGCAGGCGCCGATCGTCTTCCTGCCTGACACCACCGACATCGGCCGGTTGCGCGATACGCTCTTCTGGCCGGAAGACGCGGCCGGCCCCTGGGGTCCGCTGTGGGCTGCCAGCAAGTCCGGCGCCGACCCGGTGTCGTTGGCGATCCGGGAGGCCGAGAAACAGAAGCAAGATCGTGAATATCGCCGCTTGCTTTATGTCGCCCTGACCCGTGCCGAGGATCGCCTCTATGTCCTGGGCTGGCAGAACACCAAGGAGCTGTCGGCTGGCTGCTGGTACGATCTGATTGCGCAAGGGCTGCTGAGCGATGCGGCGCCGGTCACGATGGATTTCACCAGCCAGGGTTTCTCCGACTGGCAAGGCCAGGGCTGGCGCCTCTCGACCGAACAAAGCGCCGAACCGCGCCGGCAATTGGCGACACAGAGCCCCGCTGCCGCCGAGCGGCTCCCGGATTGGGTGCGCCGCCCGCCACCGGTCGAACCCGCCCCCTCGCGCCCGCTGGCTCCCTCAAAGCTGGATGAAGATCCGCCTGCCCGCTCGCCGCTGGCGGGTGAGATGACCGGCTATAAGCGCGGGCGTCTTGTCCATCGCCTCTTGCAGACCTTGCCGGATATCGCCGCCGACCGGCGCGAGGCGGCGGCTCGACGCTTCCTGGGCAGCCCGCTGCATGGCCTGAACGACGCGGACGTCGCGGCTTTGAGCGACGAGGTGATGGCGGTCTTGAATGATGCCGGCTTTGCCGCGATCTTCGCGCCCGGCAGCCGGGCCGAAGTGCCGCTGGCCGGCGTCATCGGCACCACCGTAATCGCGGGTCAGGTCGATCGGCTGGCCATCACGCCCGATGCCGTGCTGATCGTCGATTTCAAAACCAACCGCCCGCCCCCGCGTGATCCCGCTGCCGTCGGGCAGAGTTATATCAAGCAGATGGCGGTCTATCGCGGCTTGCTGGCGCAGCTCTATCCCGATCGCCCGGTGCGCTGCGCCCTGCTCTGGACCGATGGGCCGTTCCTGATGGAACTAACGGCCGAGCGGCTGGATCAGGCCCTCGCCAGCCTGACATAGAAAAGGCCCCCGGAAACCATCCCGGGGGCCTTGTTCATAGACCGAAAGCCGCCTTCGGTTAGAAGGCGACTTTCTTGTAGCGCACCAGACGCCAGACAATCGGGCCAACCAGCGCCAGAACCGACAACACCAGCAGGGTGGCCGACAGGGGGCTTGCGAAGAAGACGCCCACATCGCCCTGGTTGATCGAGAGCGCGCGGCGGAAGTGGATTTCCGCCAACGGCCCCAGGATCAGGCCGATGATGACCGGCGCAACCGGGAAGTCGAACCGCTGCATGATGAAGCCGACAAGCCCCAGCAGCCACAGCAACATCAGATCGAAGACCGAGCCCGAGGCCGCATAGCAGCCGATGGTCGCGAAGACCAGGATGCCGGCATAGAGCCAGGGCCTGGGGATCGACAGCAGCCGGACCCACAGGCCGACCATCGGCAGGTTCAGCACCAGCAGCATGACGTTGGCGACATAGAGGCTGGCGATCAGCGACCAGACCAGATCGGCATTGGTCAGGAACAGGGTCGGACCCGGCTGCAGACCGAACTGCTGGAAGGCAGCCAGGATGATCGCCGCGGTCGAACTGGTCGGAAGACCGAGTGTCAGCAGCGGCACCAGCACACCGGCGGCAGCGGCATTATTGGCCGCTTCCGGACCCGCAACGCCTTCGATGGCGCCATGGCCGAACTCTTCCGGGTTCTTGGAGAGCTTCTTTTCGGTGGCATAGCTGAGGAAGGTCGGGATTTCCGCGCCGCCCGCCGGCAGGGCACCGATCGGGAAGCCAAAGAGCGTGCCGCGCAGCCAGGGTTTCCACGAGCGCTTCCAGTCTTCCTTGCTCATCCACAGCGAGCCGCGCACCGCTTCCAGCGTCTCTTCGACCGCGCGATGACGGGCGGCCATATAGAGGGTTTCGCCGACGGCAAACAGACCGACCGCCACGATGACGATATCGATGCCATCCTGCATGGCCGGGAAGCCGAAGGTGATGCGCGCCTGGCCCGACAGCTCGTCGATCCCGGTCGAGCCCAAGAGCCAGCCGAAGATCAGCGCCACCATGCCCTTAAGGACCGAATTCCCCAGCATCGAGGTGACGGTGGTGAAGGCCATGATCATCAGGGCGAAATAATCTTCCGGCCCGAAGGTGACGGCGAGATCGGCAACCGAGGTCGCGACAAACGTCAGGGCGACGGTCGCGATGGTGCCGGCGACAAAGCTGCCGATAGCGGCCGTCGCGAGCGCAGGTCCGCCGCGCCCGGCCTTGGCCATCTTGTTGCCTTCGAGGGCCGAGATCATCGACGAGCTTTCGCCCGGTGTGTTCAGGAGGATCGAGGTGGTCGAACCGCCATACATGCCGCCGTAATAGATGCCCGCGAACATGATCAGCGACCCGCCGGGGTCACCCAGCTGATAGGTGACCGGCAGCAAGAGGGCGCAGGTCATCGCCGGCCCGATGCCGGGCAGAACGCCGACCGCCGTGCCGAGCGTCACGCCGATCAGGGCGAACAGCAGGTTCTTCCAGGTCACCGCGAGGGCGAGCCCGTCCATCAAAAGGCCGAAGGTTTCCATGATCTTTAGATGATCCCGTCAAGCGGCCCGGCAGGAAGAACCAGGTTCAAGAGCTTGGTGAAGGCAAAGAAGGTGATGATGGTCAGGACCAGGCCCGCCACAAGATCTTTCAGCAGCTTGCGGCTGCCAAAAGCCCGGGCCGCCAGCACGAAGCAGAAGGTCGCCGCCGGAATGAAACCCGCCGGCTGAATGGTCAAGGCCATGCCGACCATGCCCACCGACACCAGCAGCACCGAATCCCACGCCGTCTTCCGGTTGATCTCGCGCTCTTCCTCATTCTGCTCGCGCAGCTCGCCGCGCCAGCCGGCCAGGGCGATCAAACCGCCCCCGATGCCAAGCAGGACGATCAGCACCATCGGGATGTTGCGCGGGCCGATGTAATCGTAGCTGGAGGTCGCCTGGACACCGATCACCTGGGTCAGGCAGGCCAGGGCCAGGACGACGATCCCGACACCCAGGCCGACGCCGCCCCAATCAGGGGCGGCGTCTTTACCGTGAGCGAGGCTCAATTTACTGCACCAGACCGATGGTCTTGAGCACGTCGGTGATGCGCTCGTTTTCCGACTTCACATAGGCGGTGAATTCCGGACCGGCCATATAAGCATCCATCCAGTCGCGCTGCTTCAGGGTATCCTGCCAGCCCTGCGACTTGACCATGGTGGCGATCGCCTTGTCGATTTCGCCCTTCTGGGCGTCGGTCAGGCCCGGGGGGGCCATGACAGCGCGCCAGTTGGCGAGATCGACGTTATAGCCGGATTCGATGATCGTCGGCGCGTCCGGCAGCAGATCGAGACGCTTGGGCGAGGAAACCGCCAGCGCGCGCATCTTGCCCGACTTCACATGGGGCAGGAATTCGCCGATGCCCGACACGCCGGCCGCAACCTTGTTGCCGAGGATCGCCGCAACCGATTCGCCGCCGCCCGAATAGGGCACGTAGTTCATCTTGGTGACGTCGGCGCCGGCAGCCTTGCCGACCAGACCGACCAGGATGTGATCGGTACCGCCGGCCGAACCGCCAGCGAAAGCGACCTTGCCCGGATCGGCCTTCATCGCGGCCATCAGTTCGGCCAGGGTCTTGTAGGGGGAAGCGGCCGGAACGACGATGATTTCATATTCGGCGGTCAGGCGTGCGATCGGGGTCACGTCGGCCAGCGTCACCGGCGACTTGTTGGTCAGCAGCGCGCCGACCATCACGAGGCCATTGACCATCAGCTGGCTGCCGTCACCCTTGGAGGAATTGACCAGCTGGGCAATGCCGACAGCGCCGCCAGCGCCCGTCACATTGGTCACCTGGACATTCTTCGCGGCGCCGGCTGCGACCAATGCGGTCTGCATGGCGCGCGCGGTCTGATCCCAACCACCGCCCGGTGCCGCCGGCGCCATGATCTTCACCTGCTCAAGGGCCATCGCAGCAGTTGCGCCCGTCAGCGTCGCAACACTAACGGCGAGCACCGCCAAGCCCCGCACAGCGCGACGCGTGAACATTTGGTTCATTGAGACTTCCTCCAGTGAATGCCGACCGGTTGTTCGCCGACAGTTATTAGGCGCACAGGATGGCAAAAGCCTCCCCCCCTGTCACGCCCGGAAATGGTAGCGCGCAATACCAAAAGACCCGTGCGGTAGCCAGAGCTTCAAATGCAACTTGCCACTGCTATCGACTCTCAATATCGTTCGCAAAATTTTACCGAGTAAAACCTGATGACATCGCCAACGAACTTCTCCGTTAAGGATGAGATCGCCCTTTATTGGGATAGCCGCGCTGATGGTTTCGACGCCTCCTGGGGCCACGGAATCCATACCGACGACGAACGCGCCGCTTGGATCGACCTCTTTACCCGCAACCTTGGCCCCTTGAAGGGCCAACGCATCCTCGATCTTGGATCGGGCACCGGGATCATTTCGACCCTGCTCGCCAGCCAGGGTGCCGAGGTGACCGGCGTTGACCTCGGCGAGCGGATGCTGGCCAAGGCCCGCGCAAAAGCTCAGGACCAAGGTCTGCCGATCCAATTCATCTATGGCGATGCCGAAGACCCGATGGTGCCGATGGGCCAATTCGACGGCATCGTGAACCGCCATTTGATCTGGACCCTGCCGAACCCGGCCCAGGCGCTGGCCGCCTGGCGCCGTCTGCTGAAACCCGGCGGCCGGGTACTGCTGGTCGACGGCGAATGGACGCCAAAGGGCCCGATCAAGAACCTGCGCAACAAGCTGGCCGAAACGCTGGCCCGCCGCATGGGTCAGGCCCCGCGCCCGAATATTGCCGATGCGGGCAGCCCCTATGCCCAGATCAAAGAGCACCTGCCCTTCCGGGGCGAGGGCGCCCCGGCGGAAGCCGTGATGGCGCTGGTGCGTGAAGCCGGTTTTGCCGACGTCAGCAGGGACGCGATGACGGCAATCGTGCGGGCGCAGCGCAAGGCGGCAGACCTGCCGCAGTGGCTGCGCTCCTTCAATCAGCGGCGCTATGCCGTCGCTGCCGTCAACCCTGCGCAAGAGTGAGAAACCTCATGCTCCGATCGCTTCGTTTGGGCCTTTTGGCCCCCCTTATGCTTATCTCGGCTGCCGCCGTCAGCTTCGCGCTACCGGCCGCCGCCGACATCACCGTGACCGATCTTGCCGGTCGCACCGTCACGCTGCAAAAGCCCGCCGAACGGATCATTCTGGGCGAAGGCCGCCAGATCCATGTGCTGGGCACGCTCGACACCGAAGATCCCTTCAAACGGGTCATCGGCTGGCGTGACGATTTCAAGATCAACGACAATACCAGCTACCGGGTCTATGCCCAGAAGTGGCCGGCAATCGAAAAGCTGCCGCTGTTCGGCAATCCGACCACCGGCGGTTTCAGTATGGAACAGGCGATCGCCCTGAAGCCGGACCTGATCCTGATGAACCTCGAGTTCTTTAAGGGCGCGCGCGACACCGGCCTCATCACCGCGGTCGAAGCGGCCGGCATTCCGATGGTCTTCATCGATTATCGCGAAAAGACCCTGCAGAACACCATCCCCTCGACCCGGGTGCTGGGCAAGCTGATCGGCAAGGAAGCCCGCGCGGAAGAGCTGGTCGCCTTCTACGAGCGCGAAACCAAGCGCGTCACCGACAAGATCGCGACTTACACCGGCGCCAAGCCGACCGTCTTCATTCATCGCGCCGCCGGCATCGCCGACGAATGCTGCTGGACGTTCGGTCCTGGTAACCTCGGCGAGATGATCGGTCTAGCCGGCGGTGAAAACGTCTCAGTCGGCAAGGTGCCGGGCCATACCGGCGTCATCAGCCTGGAACAGGTCATCACCTCGAACCCGGACATCTATATTGCGACCGGTGCCGATTGGTCGCTGTCGAACCCCAAGAACTTCGCGGTTCCGATGGGTCCAGGCGCCGACCCCAAGCTGGCCCAGGATCGCCTGAAGGCCCTGATCACCAGTGCCGGGTTCGATCAGACCAAGGCCGCCAAGACCGGCAAGGCCTTCGCCCTCTGGCACCCCTTCTATAATTCACCGCACAACTTCATCGCGCTCCAGGTGTTTGCGAAGTGGTTCCACCCGGACCTCTTCAAGGATCTGGACCCGGAAGCGACCTTCAAGGAATTCCACGCCAAATTCCTGCCGATCCCCTACCAACCCGGTTACTGGATCGCCCTGGGCGACACGAAATGACGGTTGGCTCCCTGGACGTCGTAGCCCCGGTTGCCGCGCCGGGGAGCACCGCCTACCGGCAGGCAACCCGCAAGAAGCTGGCCATGGTGGCCGGCTTCACCCTGCTTTTGCTGCTCTCGCTGGCGATTGACGTCGCCAGCGGCCCTGCCGGCTATTCCGTATTCGAGGTCTTAAAAACCCTATTTGCGCCCGACAGCGTGTCGGCCGGTCAGCGGATCATCATCTGGAATTTGCGCTTTCCGGTCGCCCTAATGGCCGTCATCACCGGCATGGCGCTGGCCATTGCCGGTGCGCAGATGCAGACGATCCTCAATAACCCGCTCGCCTCGCCCTTCACCCTGGGTCTGTCGGCAGCGGCTGGGTTCGGCGCGGCGCTCGCCATCGTCTTCGGCATCTCGATCATTCCGTTTGCCGGCATCCTGATGGTGCCGATCAACGCCTTCTTCTTCTCCATGCTGACCTCGCTGCTCATCTTCGGTGTCAGCCGGATGCGCGGCGGCGGGGTCGAAACCGTCGTACTGCTCGGCATCGCGCTGGTCTTCACCTTCAATGCCGCCCTCGGGTTGCTGCAATATCTCGCCAGCGAGCAAGCCTTGCAGGAAGTGGTGTTCTGGACACTCGGCAGCCTGACCAAGGCCACCTGGGACAAGGTCGGCATCACTGCGGCGACCATCGTTCTGGTCCTGCCGCTTTTCATCAAGAATGCCTGGGCCCTGACCGCCCTGCGGTTGGGCGAAGATCGCGCCGCCGCCATGGGTATCGATGTTACCCGCCTGCGCCTGATGGTGCTGATGGCCGCCTCTTTGCTCGCCGCCGTGCCGGTTGCCTTCGTCGGCACCATCGGCTTCGTCGGTCTGGTCGGGCCCCATGTTGCCCGCCTGCTGGTGGGCGAAGATCAGCGCTACTTCCTGCCGCTCTCGGCCCTCGCCGGCGCTTTGCTGCTCTCCATCACCTCAATCATTTCGAAATCCATCGTGCCGGGCGTGATTATCCCGATCGGCATCATCACGGCGCTGGTCGGCGTGCCCTTCTTCCTGGCCCTGATCCTCACCAACCGTTCGGGGAATTGGAAATGAAGCTCGAGATCAAAGGCCTCAATTCCCAATACGGCCGCCGCACCGTTCTTGATGGCGTCGATGTGCCGGGGATCTCCCCCGGATCGGTCACCGCCCTGCTGGGCCCCAATGCCGCCGGCAAATCGACCCTGCTGCGCTCGATCCTCGGTCTCCAGGCCAGCAAGGGCAGCATGACGCTGGATGGTGCGGACTTGCGCAAGCTCTCGCGCCGGGACCGTTCGGCCAAGATCGGCTATCTGCCGCAAGACGTCGGCGCGCGCTGCGCCCTGACCGCCATTGAAGTCGTGCTGCTGGCCCTGAAGCAGGGCAGCGGCTGGGCCGTCGACGAGCAGGATCTTGCCGCCGCCCATTCCGTCATGGACGATCTGGGCATCAAGGCGCTGTCCGAACGCCCGCTGCATGAACTCTCGGGCGGGCAGCGCCAGCTGGTCGCGGTCGCCCAGTCCCTGGTGCGGCGCCCGAATATCCTGCTGCTGGACGAGCCGACCAGTGCGCTCGATCTGCATCATCAGCTCGACCTGCTGGGCCTCGTGCAGCGCCTGGCGCGCCGGGATGGCCTCACTGCCATCATCGCGCTGCATGACCTCAATCTCGCCGCGCGTTTTGCCGACCGGATCATCGTGCTGCATGGCGGCCGCATCGCTGCCGACGGCACACCGGCCGAGGTACTGACGCCCCAGGTCATCGCCGATGTCTGGCGCGTGCAGGCCCGGATCGAGCGCGATCATGACGGCACCCCGATGGTCATCCCCGAAGGCGCGCTGGCCGCGTAATACTGCACGCCACTCACTCCTGCCATGCAGGCTGACGCGACTTGACGAAGCGCGCGCACCATCCCTACATAGGAAGCAGATGAAATGGTCAGCCCTCTAGATCTAGGGGGTCCACCTCCAAAAGGAACCTAAAGATGGCAACCAAAGCCGTTACCGATGCCAGCTTCGAATCCGACGTCCTGAAGGCCGAAGGCCCCGTTCTGGTGGACTTCTGGGCCGAATGGTGCGGCCCCTGCAAGATGATCGCCCCGGCCCTGGAAGAGCTGTCGGACGAGCTGGCCGGCAAGGTCACCATCGCCAAGGTCGATATCGACAACAACCCGTCGGCCCCCGCCAAATACGGCGTGCGCGGCATCCCGACCATGCTGCTCTTCAAGGGCGGTCAGGTTGTGGCTCAGAAGGTCGGCGCCATGCCCAAGGGCATGCTGGCCAGCTGGCTGAACGGCGCACTGTAGTTAGAGCCTTAAAGGGATCTACCGGCCTTTGGCCTACTTGAGATCCCTTTAAGGGGAAGAAAAAACCCCGGATCAGATGATCCGGGGTTTTTGTTTGGCCACCTTCGGGAAGCTTACTTCCGGAATTTGCCGTGGCAGGCGCCGCAGGTGCCGCCGAGGGCCGCGAAATTGGTCTTCAGAGCGGCGGCATCCTTGGCCTGAGCCGCATCGGCGACCTTCTGAGCGGCGTCGGTGAAATTCTTGGCGGCGCCTTCGAACCCGGCCCAATCGGCCCAGATCTCGGGCTTGGCAGCCGTATCACCCACGCCCGACCCCTGCGGGAAGAGGCTGGGGATCTTCTGACCATAGGCGACCATTGCCTTGGCAGGTTCCAGCGCGCCGGCAGGATCTGCGCCATCGTCGACGATCTTCTTGATCGCCCCGAGATTCGCGCGGTTGCCTTTGAAGCCTTCCTTGCGCTGGGCGATCACATCGCCTTGTGCCAGGGCAACGCCCGTGCCGGCAAACAGGCTGAAAGCGATCAGACCCGCCGCAATCTTCCGTCCCATCGAAGCCATCTCGAACCCTCTGTCTTGTTATCGGGGGGCACTTGGCGTGCCTTCACCCAAAACAATGGCTGCAACGATGGCCCATTCCAAGAGTCGATTGCTTTGGAAATTCCATTAAGTTTTTAATTTCACAGGTTTAAACGCAGTCTTCACATTCGCAATTATTAATATTAACTCTCAATTGCACTCGATGAGGCAGCCATATCTTGGCGCGCCATTGCCAACTCCGAGGCCGCCCAATGGCGGATCGCTTCGGGTAACTCGGGACTGGGACCCGTTTCGCCCAGTTCCGCCAGCACCACCGCCGTCGGAAGCGGGCCACCGGGCGCAACGAAGCAGCCGCGCACAAAGGCCATCATAGCGATGCCTTTGTCTGTCACGATCTGCTGCTCCATATAAAAGAACCGCTCGTCCCAGCCCACAATCCGGGTCGTCAGGGTGAAGCGCTGAAAGACTTTCAGCGAGCGGCGAAACCGCACCATCACGCCCGCTACGACCGGCAGCCAGCGCCGGCGGAAGAAATGCCGCCAGAGGCCCGAACGCTGCAGAAGATCGACCCGGCCGAGGTCGAGCAGGCTCAGGTAGCGGCCGTTATTAACGTGCAGATTGATATCGAGATCGTTCGGGAAGGTGATGAGCCCCAGTTCCGCGCGCTCCTGAAACCCGACATGGCGCCGGCGCCAGGCCGTGCAGACCACCCAGAGCGCGCGGAAGAGGAGATTCAAAACGCCGCCTCCTCCATCTCCATCACACTTTTGCCGCCGGCCATGATGTTCAAGAACAGCGAACCGTGTTCGGGCAGCACACGCGCCATGAAGAAGCGCGCGGTTGCGAGCTTGGCGCCATAAAAGGCGGGATCTTCGCTGTGTTTATCGAGCGCGATCTTGGCCATCCGGCACCAGAGGAAAGCGAAGACCACGAGGCCGAACATTCGGGCATAGTCAGTTGCGGCGGCACCTGCCTCTTCCGGCTTGGCCAGGCCTTTTTGCGCGATCACGGCCGTTGCCTGCTGAAGCTTTGCCATCGCCTTGCCAAACGGCAGCAGGAACTCCGCCATGCCGGCTTCCGTCTGATGCGCCTCGATGAAGCTTGCCGCTGGATGGAAGAAACGCCGCAGCAGGCGGCCGTAATCCTGGCCCATCTTGCGCCCGACCAGATCCAAAGCCTGGATACCGTTGGTGCCTTCATAGATCTGGGTGATACGCGCATCGCGCACCAACTGCTCGACGCCATATTCATGGATATAGCCATGGCCGCCATGGACCTGAACGGCGAGGTTCGCGGCTTCGAACCCATGGTCGGTCAGATACCCCTTCACGATCGGCGTCATGAGGGCCACGAGATCATCGGCCTCTTGGCGCTTGTCGGCATCGGGATGTTTGGCCGCGACGTCCAGCAACATGCCGACCCAATAGGCGAGCGCACGCGCGGCCTCGGTCACCGAGCGCATCTTCAAAAGCATGCGGCGCACGTCGGGATGCACGATGATCGGATCGGCGCTCTCGCGACCTTGCTTGGCCTTATCCAGCGACTTGCCCTGGCGGCGATCCTTGGCATAGGCGACCGCCGTCTGATAGGCGGTCTCGGCGAGGCCCAGCCCCTGCATACCAACGCCAAGGCGCGCGGCATTCATCATGGTGAACATGCAGCGCAGGCCCTTATGCGCCTCGCCCACCAACCAGCCGGTCGCGCCGTCGAAATTCATGACGCAGGTGGAAGACGCCTTGATCCCCATCTTATGTTCGATCGAGGCGCAGACAGCGCCATTGCGCGGGCCGGATCCGCCGTCCTTCACAAGGAACTTCGGCACCAGGAACAACGAAATGCCGCGCACCCCGGCCGGCGCATCGGGCAGGCGGGCCAGCACCAGATGCAGGATATTGTCGGTCAGATCATGTTCGCCGGCCGAGATAAAGATCTTGGTGCCGGTAATGGCATAGCTGCCGTCGGCTTGCGGCTCGGCCTTGGTGCGCAAGAGGCCGAGGTCGGTGCCGCAATGAGGTTCGGTCAGGCACATGGTGCCCGCCCATTCGCCGCTAACCAGTTTTGGCAGATAGACCGTCTTCAAATCGTCGGTGCCATGCTGATAAAGCGCGTTATAGGCCCCAGCCGAAAGGCCCGGATACATGCCGAACGACAGGTTCGTCGCGCAGATCATCTCCTCCACCACGAACTGAAGCAGATGCGGCATGCCTTGCCCGCCATAGGCCGGATCGCCCGAGAGCGCGGGCCAGCCGGCTTCGACGAACTTCCCATAGGCTTCCTTAAAGCCTTTGGGGGTACGCACCACGCCATTCTCGAACGTGCAGCCCTCGGCATCGCCGCTGAGATTCAGCGGTAGCAACTCGTTCTGGCAGAATTTCGCAGCTTCGGTCAGCACCGCCTCAAACAGGTCCGGCGTCGCCTCGCCAAAGCCGGGCAGCTCGCTGAGGCTTTCGGCGCCCAGCAACTCGTCCAGGACGAACTTCATCTCGCGCAGAGGGGCGTTGTAAGTCACCATGATCGTCGCTCCCCTTAATTGCGCAGCGGCTTGCCGGACGCCAGCATGTGTTCCATGCGGGCCAGCGTCTCGGGCGTCTTGGCCAGTTGCATGAAGGCGGTGCGCTCCAGCAGCAGCAGATCGTCTTCGCTCAAGATCTCGGTCACATCAGTGTCGCCGCCGGACAAGACCTTGGCGAGTTTCTTCGACACCGTCTCATCGTGAGGTGTGGCTTTGCCCTGTTGGCGAAAGCCATCGACAGCCATTTCCATCGCCACCCGAGCGGTCGGCCCTGGCAGGCGGAATTCTGGCTCGGCAGGTGGTGTGTAGTTTTGAGCCATCTCTAGAATCTTTGCCTTCGCGTCGGCCAAAAGTCGGTCGCGGTTCATGGTAATGCCGTCGGAAGCCCTAAGATAACCAAGCTCCTTCGCCAGGGCTGCGGACTTAGAGACCTGCGCGGTCGAGATGGTTTCGAAGACCTTTGCGATCGGCGGCATCGGCCCTTGCGGACGGCGCTTCTCGGCAAACCCACGCGCCAGCATTTCCTTGCAGCCGCCCCAGCCGGGGATGATGCCGACCCCAACCTCGACTAGGCCGATGTAGCTTTCGGCATGGGCCTGAACATGGTCGCAATGCAAAAGGATCTCGCAGCCCCCGCCCAGCGCCATACCGGACGGCGCGCCGACAACCGGGAAGGGCGCATATTTCAGCGCCTTATAGGTCTGCTGCCCGCCCGCGATCAGGTCCTCGATCGCCGGCCAGAACGCGATATTGGCGGCAAAGAGCGCGAGGCCCAGGTTGGCGCCGACCGTGAAATTCGAGCCTTCGTTATAGACCACGAGACCCTTGAGGCCCCTCATCTGGACAAGGCCAATCGACTCGCCCAGCAGCTTCATGACGTCGCCATCGAGGCTGTTCATCTTGCCGGTGAATTCGAAACAGACGACGCCGTCGCCAATATCCCAGAGGCTGGCGGAGGCATTTTTCAACAGCGGCTTTGCTCCCCGCTTGACATCGGCCAGCAGCAACACGCCGTCCTTGCGAACAACCGGCTTGTAGGTTCCGTCGAGCGCCAGAGCCAGCAATTGGCCGCCTTCGGTCTTATAAAAACCGTCCGATGCCTTCTTGAGGATCGCCGGGGCCTTGGCCCCTATCTGTTCGGCCAGCCAATCGGCGCCCAATTGGTCAATCAGCTCGAACGGGCCATAGGCCCAGTTATAGCCAAGCCGCATCGCCTCATCGACGGCGGTGATATCGTCCGCGATCTCCGGCACCAGGGACGCGACATAGCCCAGCGTCTGCACCAGCACGCGTTTGACGTAGTCGCCTTCGGGCGAGGGATCGGTTGCCAGTGCTTTCAGACTCTTGCCGGCGCGCTCGATGGCCTCCAGCTTCAGTTTGCCGGCCGGATGATAGTCGCCGGTCCGCAGATCAATCGCCAACTTCTGGCGCTTCTCATTCAGGCGATAGAAACCACCCTTGCCCTTCCGGCCGGTGAAGCCTTCGGCAATCATCTTCTGGAACAGCGGCGGAGTGCGGCTGATGCGCAGGAAATCATCGGTCTTCGGCAGGGTCATCGCCATCGATTTGGCAATCAGCGGCATGAGGTCGAGCCCGACAAGATCGATCAGGCCAAAAACGCCCGTCTTGGGAATGCCCATCGGTTTGGAGGCCAGGGCATCGGCCGCCTCGACACTCAGTTCCAGATCGATCGCCTCATTGACCGCCGCTTGGATCCAATAGGTCCCGATGCGGTTGGCGATGAAACCCGGCGTGTCCTTGCAGCGCACCACGCCCTTGCCGAGCTTGAAGTCGGCAAACGCATCGATCTCGGCCACGGCGTCGGCGCGCGTCTTCGGCCCGGCCACCAGTTCCAACAGGCGCAGGTAACGCGGCGGATTGAAGAAATGGGTGATCAGGAAGTCGGCCTGAAATGCCTCTGAACGCCCCGCCGTCAGGATCGCCAATGGCATGGTCGAGGTATTGGAGGAGACGATGGAGCCTGGCTTCCGAACCCCTTCCAGCGTTGAGTAGAGCGATTTCTTGATTTCGAGGTTTTCGACCACCGCCTCGATGATCCAATCGCACTCGGCGATTTGCATCAGATCGTCTTCAAGGTTGCCGGGGGTGACGAGCTTGGCCGCATCCTTCGACATGAAGGGCGCCGGATCGGCCTTCAACATCCGGTCGATGGCACCGCGCGCAATCGCGGACCGGTCAGGACCGTCTTTCACGATATCGAGCAGCAGAACGGGAACCCCGGCATTCGCCACATGGGCGGCGATGCCGCTGCCCATCACGCCCGAGCCGATGACGCAGACTTTGGAGATCGCCATATCGGATCTCCTTAAACGGCTTCAAGGATGGTGGCGATGCCCTGGCCGCCGCCGATGCATTGCGTGGCGAGGGCGTATCTCTTGCCCTCCCGCTTCAGCAATTGCGCCGCCTTGCCGGTGATGCGGGCGCCCGTCGCACCCAAGGGATGGCCCAGCGCAATCGCGCCACCATCGATGTTTACTTTATCCACATCAAAGCCGAGATCCTTCATGCAGGCGAGGGCCTGCGCTGCAAAAGCCTCGTTCAGTTCGATGATATCGATGTCTTTGGCCTCGAGGCCCGCCCGCTTCAGTGCCTTCTTGGCCGCCACCACCGGGCCGATGCCCATCACTTCCGGGCGGCAGCCACCGACCGCGATCGACTTGATGCGCGCCAGAATCGGCAGAGAGTGTTTTTTCGCATAATCCTCGGTCGTCACCAGCACGGCCGAAGCGCCGTCGGTCAGCGGCGAGGAGGTGCCGGCCGTTACCTGGCCTTGCGCATCGAAGGCCGGTTTCAGACCCGCCAGCCCTTCGGCCGTGGTTTCCGGACGGATGCAGCCATCTTCCGAAACCGTGCCGCTCTTGGTCTCGATCGGAATGATCTCATCCGTGAATTTGCCAGCAGCCCGTGCAGATGCTGCCCGGCGATGGCTTTCGGCGGCAAAAACCTCCTGCTCGGCGCGGGTCAGCTTATATTCAGCCGCGACATTTTCGGCCGTGATGCCCATCGGCATATAAGCGCCCGCCATTTTGGCTGCCAAAGCCGGGTTCGGCATCGGGTTGAAGCCCATCATCGGCACGCGGGTCATGCTTTCGACGCCCGCGCAGATAAACACCTCGCCCGCCCCCATCTGGATCGCACCGGCGGCATCATGGATCGCCTGCATGCTGGAGCCGCAGAAGCGATTGACCGTCGCCCCGGCAACCGAGAGCGGCAGATCGGCCAGGAAAGTGATCAGCCGCGCGACATTGAAGCCCTGCTCCCCTTCCGGGAAGGCGCAGCCAAGGATCAGATCCTCGATATCGGCCGGATTGACGCCGGTCTTGGCGATCAACCCCCGCACCGCCGCCGCCGCCAGATCGTCCGGCCTCACCTTGGTCAAAGCGCCCTTATTGGCGAAATGGAAGGGGGACCGAACGTAACCAGCGATGACGACTGACTTCATGGTGCTTCCTCTTGGTTTCTTTGTGTCGGCCTACCGGGCTTCGCCCTACTTGAGGCCGCTTTTGTGTCGGCCTACCAGACTGCGCCCTACTTGAGGCCGCTCTATCTTTTCCTCATGCGGCGCCCTTTGCTTTGAGGGTCGTGAGGACATCGCGCTCCAATTGGCGCAATTCGTCCAAGGTCGCCGTCAGATCGTCGAGTTGGGTTTCGAGCACGCCGATGCGCTCGCGACCCTTCTTCAAGGCCACCTTCAATTGGGTGACCTGGGTGCCATCGACATCATAGAGGTCCAGCAGTTCCTTGATATCCGACAGGCTGAACCCCAGTCTTTTGCCCCGCAGGATCAGCCGCAGACGCGATCGGTCGCGCGGGGTATAGACCCGAGTGCTGCCCAGCCGGGTGGGTGCGAGAAGTCGCTGGTCCTCGTAAAACCGAATGGCGCGCGGCGAGATACCATATTCGGCCGCGAGATCGCCGATGGCATAGAGCTTATGACCCGTCGGATCGCCGTTGCTCATGGAGCGGCCCTCCCGAGCCCCACCTTAGGGGCGTCTTTAGAGTATCACTTACATTAACAGCGTCAAGTTCGATATTTACACTGTTAATGTGCGGGATTCTTACCCAAGTTTCGCCTTCTGGCGTTCCTCGGCCACCAATTCCTTCTTGGAAAGCTTACCGATCATGGTTTTCGGCAAGCTGGTGCGAAATTCGATGTGTTTGGGCATCTCGATCGGCGAGAGTTTGTCTTTGAGGAAGCCGATCAGCGCTTCTGCGGCCACGTCATAGCCGGGTTTGCAGACGACAAAGGCCTTCACGGTTTCGCCGCGATATTTGTCGGAGATGCCGATGACGGTCACTTCTGCGACCGCCGGATGCTGATAGATCGCTTCTTCGATCGTGCGCGGGTAGACGTTGTACCCCCCACAGATAATAAGATCCTTGATCCGATCGACAAGATGCACATAGCCGTCGGTGTCGAGATAACCGATGTCGCCGGTGCGCAAATAGCCATCGACCATCACCGCCGCCGTCTCTTCAGGGCGCCGCCAATAGCCCAGCATCACCTGGGGTCCCTTGATGCACAGCTCGCCGCGCTCGCCCTGGGCGACCTCTTCGGTCGGACTGGCCGGATTGCGGATCGAGAAATGCGTCTGAGGCAACGGCAGGCCAATGGCCCCCGCCTTTTCGGTCCCCGTCAACGGATTGGCGAAACACACCGGCGAGGCTTCGGTCAGCCCATAGCCTTCAATCAGGGTACAGCCCGTCACATCCTCGAACTGCTTCTTCACCTCGACCGGCAGCGGCGCGCCGCCCGAAATGCAGATCCGGATCGAGCGCAGATCATAGTGCTGCAGATCCTTGTGATTAGCGATCGCGGCATAGATGGTCGGCACCCCAGGCACCAGGGTCGGCCGCTTCTCGTGGATGGTTTTCATCGCCTGCTCCAGATCGAAGCGCGGCAGCATGATGATTTCCGACCCCGCCAGCAGCGATTTATTCATCACCACGGTCATGGCGAAGACATGGAAGAAGGGCAGCAGCCCCAGCATCTTCTCATGCCCCAGCGTAATGCCCGGGCACCAGCGCAGGGACTGGGCGGCATTGGCATAGAGATTGGCATGGGACAACATCGCGCCCTTGGGCGTGCCCGTGGTGCCGCCGGTATATTGCAGCACCGCGATATCGCGAACGGGATCGATCTGCACCGGCGACGGCTTGGTCGCGTCTGCGATAAGATCGCGGAACCAGAGGTTATGGCTGTCGGCCGGGATATGGGCGCGGTCGGCCCGCCGGACCAGCGGGAACAGGATATTCTTGGGGAAGGGCAGGATGTCCGCCATCGGGCAGACGATCACCTGGGCGAGGGCGCCATTGGCCAAGAACGGCTGAAGCTTCGGGTAGAGCGCATGCAGATCGAGCGTGACCATGATCTTGGCCTCGCTATCCAGAATCTGCTTCTCGATCTCGCGTTCGACATAAAGCGGGTTGAAATTGACGACCGTGCCGCCGGCTTTCAGGACCCCGAAATAGAAGAAGATGAAATAGGGGCAGTTGGGCAGGAATAACCCGACCTTGGTGCCCTTGCCGACGCCCTGGCGCTGCAACCCAGCCGCCACCCGGTCGACCATCGCGCCGACCTGGGCATAGGTATATTTCTTGCCCAAAAAGTCGAGACAGGGTCGCGCACCATAGGTTGCGACGGATTCATCGAGTAACTGATAGAGCGGCGCCACGGGAATAGCCGTGTCGAAATCCACGTCGCGCGGATAATAGCTGCGCCAGACATCGTGCCCCGATTGATCGGATGCAATCATGTTTTTCCTCCCCTTCCCGCCTCATGGACGGGATGCCCGTCGTTAACGACGTGGCGGCTTTCAGCCAAGTGAACAGTGTAATCCTTTTTACGTCAACCGATTTACGGAACCGTTAAATCGTGTCAGCGTAACAAATGGGTAAAGGCCGCATCAGATGGCCAGACCCGGAGCAAATCCCGAGCGGCATCGCCGCGACGACGCATTTGCTCGAACGATAAGATACGAGGAAACGCCCCAGGAGGAGCTCTGCCATGAACGCGATCTCTCCATCCATTCTATTGGATATCGACCAGGGGGTGGCAACCATCACCCTCAATCGACCTGAAGTCCTCAACGCGCTCGACGAAGGGATGCTGACCGGTCTGCAGGCCGTTATCGAACCGCTGGCCCGCAACCGCAATGTCCGCGTCGTCGTGCTGCGCGGCGCCGGCGAGGCCTTCATGGCCGGCGGCGATATCAAGCTGTTCGACAAATGCATGAAGCTGGCGCCCGGCGAGCGTTATTCCCACTTCTCGGCCGCCGCCGCCCGGGTTGCGGCCATCACGCTGGCCCTGCGCCAACTGCCCCAGCCGGTCATCGCCTCGGTCCATGGCGCCTGCGCCGGTTATGGCTTCAGTCTGGTGCTGGCCTGCGATCTCGCGATAGCCGCCGAAAATACAATCTTCACCATGGCCTATTGCCAGTTGGGCGTGTCGCCTGATGGCGGCGGCACCTGGTTCCTGCCCCGTGTGGTCGGCATGAAACGCGCCTTCGAGATCGCGACCTTGTCGGAAAAATTCGATGCGCGGGAGGCTGAACGCAAAGGCCTCGTCAACCGCATCGTTCCGCCCGATGGGCTGCGAGAGGCGACCGACAGTCTTGCCCGGCGCTTTGCCGCCGGCCCGGCGACCGCCCTTGCCCGCACCAAGGCTCTGCTGAACGCCGCCTTTGGCGCAACGCTCGACCAGCATCTGGGCCGCGAGGGCGACGCCTTTGCCGAATGCAGCCTGACCCACGATTTCCGCGAGGGGGTGGATGCCTTCCTTAACAAACGGCGCCCCGCCTTTACGGGAGAATAGCTTTTGAGCAGCCTTGCCGGAAAAACCCTGCTGATCACCGGAGCATCGCGCGGCATCGGCCGTGCGATTGCTCTGAAAGCCGCAAAAGACGGTGCGAATATCGCCGTCGTCGGCAAAACGGTGGAGCCGCACCCCAAGCTGGTCGGCACCATCCATGATGCCGCCGACGAGATCATCGCTGCCGGCGGCAAGGCCATCGCGCTGGCAGGCGATATTCGGGACGAGGAACAGGTGCGCTGGGTGGTCGATAAGACCGTCGAGCGCTTCGGCGGCATCGATATCCTGGTGAATAACGCCAGCGCCCTTAGCCTGACCGGCACGCTGGAAACCCCGATGAAACGGTTCGATCTGATGCATCAGGTCAATCAGCGCGGCACCTTCATGACCTCACAGATCTGCCTGCCGCATCTGCTGCGCGCCGTCGATCCGCAGATCCTGACCCTCTGCCCGCCGCCCAGCCTCGACCCTAAATGGTTCGGCCCGCACCTCGCCTATACGCTGGCCAAGATGGGGATGAGTTTTGTCACGCTGGGATTGGCCGAAGAGTTTCGCGGCCGGGTGTCGGTCAACGGCCTCTGGCCACAAACCCTGATCGCCACCGCCGCGCTGACCCAGATCGAAGGCGGCGTGCGCCCCGAACAATGCCGCTCGCCCGAAATCGTCGCCGACGCCGCCCACGCGATCCTGACGCGCCAGCCCTCGACGACGGGCCGTTTCTTCATCGACGAAGAAGCCTTGATCGAGGCCGGCCACACCGATCTCGACCGCTATTCCTTGGTGCCGGAAAGCGAGCTGACGACGGATCTGTTTTTGTAGGGGCCAGGGCCTATGTCGATGGGTATTGAATCACGACATCTGCCCTAACGGTTTTGCCTTTTCGAAGCCCCGATAGTTCCAAGTCGATATGATCGACCTCGGGCACACCATCCCGCACCGCCCGCAGACTGAAAAAGCGCAGCCGTTCGAAATCATTCAAGTCGAGAGATAAGGTCACTTTTGCATCCTCCGCCGATAAAGAGGAGAATTTCTCAGATCGGCTCAGCACCAGTTTTTGGCGGTCGTGATCGAACAGGAACGTAATCGAGGGGATGAGGCCCGCGTCGAGTAGGCAAAGCCCTAGCGAGAATTTATCCAGCCCGCCGCTCATCAGTTTGATCGTCAGCGCCAGATAACCGTCATGCGCGCCAGCCTCAATTCTACTGTCGATAGCTCCTGACAGCACCCAAGTCATTTCGGCCTCCTCATCGATCGAGGAACGTTACAGCGACCGCAGGAACGCGACCAGCGCCTCGCGGTCCGCTTTGCTCAGCGCTTTGAAACGCTCGCGGGCCTTTTCCGCCTCGCCGCCGTGCCAGAGGATCGCCTCTTCAGGTCCCCGCGCACGGCCGTCGTGCAGCAGTTCATCGTGACCATTCACCACCGGGATCATGCCCAGGCCCCAGAGTGGCGGGGTCCGCCATTCGCGGCCGTTGGCGAGGAAGTCCGGCCGGCCATCGGCAAGGCCTTCGCCCATATCGTGCAGCAGCAGATCGGTGAAGGGGTGGAAGGTCTGGTGCGCGACTTCCGGCGCTTCATGGGCGCCGGCCGTCCAGGTCGGGCGATGGCAGGCGGTGCAGCCCGCCTCGCCGAACAAGATTTCGCCGCGCTTTACCCCTGGATCATCGGCATTGCGCCGCACCGGCACCGCCAGGGTCTGGGTATAGAGGGTGAGCTTGCGCAGAAACTCGTCCTCGACCTCCGGCTCTCCGCCATTGACCGCTTTGCGGCAGGCCTTCTGCACCGCGTTGCAGCCCGTTTCGGGGAAAAGACTGGTGGTGAGGCCCATGTCGCCATTGAAGGCGGCAGCATTTTGCTGACGCAAGGAGGGCTGATTAGCCTTCCAGCCAAAACGGCCGAGCGCCGGTTTACTGGTCGCAAAATCCCAGGGCTCGTTGACCCGCCCGCTGATGCCGTCGCCATTTTTGTCGTCGGGGTCCGCGCCGGCCCGGATCTCTGCCTCTGGGATAGCTTCCAGCAAGCCAAGGCCGATCATCTGTGGGGCGACACGCGGGCTGAACAGGATATCGGCCCCAAGGTCACCAAACGCCATCTTGGCGAATTTGAACTCGGGCTTGCGCAGGACATAGGCCGTGCCGTCGGGATAGGCACCCTTGATATCGACCCAGCGGATGACCGCACGCCCTTCGGCCGGTACGCCAGGGATGGCGCGATCCTGGAGCTGATCGCCATAGGCGGGATGCGGCTTGGGGCCGCCATGGGCATCAATGCCGGGCACCGACAAGCGGACCAGCATCGACATCATATCGCCGCCGGCCTCAGCAGGGCTGCGGCCCCGACCATCGCGGGTATGGCAGCTGGAGCAGGAAACGCGATTAAAGGTCGGCCCCAGCCCATCGAACTTGGTGGTCGATGAGGGGGCAATCACCCAATTGGTATTGAACAGGCGATTGCCGAAAAAAAACTCCCGCTGGCGCGCGGCGCTCTGGTTTGCGGCATTGAGGGTGAAGGCCTGCGGCCCCAGGATAGCGCGGCTGGTGTCACCGCCAAGACGGGCGGGAAGATCTTCCGCTGCCAGAGGGGCGGCCCAAAGAACCAGGGCCGCCGCCAGGAACCGCAGGCGCATTCATTACTCCGTCGGGATGACGACCAGCACCCCAAGCTTGGCACCGGCGTCGGCAAAACCGTCCGCCAGATCCTTCAGAGAAGCAGCCAGCGCTTCGGCATTCTTACGCTCCGGGCTATCCTTTGCGCTAACCAAAACGCTGTCGAAGGGCTGCGGCAAAGCAGCCGCATAGGCTTCGGACTTGTTAATCAGGCCGGCGATCTTGAGGGCCAGGGCCGGATCTTGCGCCGCCAGCAGGGCATCGAGACCCGGGCGGTCCTTGCCCTGGCTGTCGCCGTACCAGACGTTGCGCATGCCGCGGATGTCATAGATGAAGTCGTTGCGGGTGGTGTCGGAGAAGCAGGAATGTTCGTCTTCCTGATCGCCGCTATCGAGAGCGACCTGAAGACGTTCCGACATCAACTCGTGACCGGCGAGGCTGGCCAGACCGGCAAAGACGCGACCGAGGGCTTCGCGCTGATCGAGAGCCTGGAAGGTCTTGGCGTAATTATCCTTGCCCGGCGCCCAGGCATCGGCGAGGCCGGCGAGATTCTCGACCAGCTGATCGGTCACGGTCTTGAGGTATAGGCGGCGACGATCGTTGTTGCCCTTACCGGCGGCATAATCGCTGGCCGGACGGTTACCCGGGCCGGTCGCCGAGAAGTCCTGGCCCCACAGCAGGAATTCGATCGCGTGCCAGCCGGTGGTGACATCGGCTTCGTCATCGACCTGATCGTTTTCGAGGATGCTGTCGGCGGTAATCTTGATCTTCGGGTTATTGACGATGCCCGACTTGGCGGCGCCCTTAACATAATCGATGAAGGCTTCATTCAGCGGCCAGGCGTTGATGTGGCCTTCCGGTCCTTCTTCGCCCTTGGCGTCGATATCGATCGGGCCGTCATAGAAGCGGAAGGCTTCGGTCTGAAGGTACGGGATGCGGGCATTGACCCAGGCGATACGGGCAGCGGCCAGGTTTTCCGTCGTCGGCTTGGCGAGGAAAGCGGTGACCGCCTTCTGCAGCTTCACGGCGCCTTCGTGGCTGGCTTTATAGCTGTCATAGACCAGCTCGGCATAACCGCCGACCTGCGCCTTGGCATCGTACTGGAAGGCATTGGCATCGGTCGAATTCAGCTTGAAGCTGGTCGGCATCGCGCCGCCGCCTTCCGAACCACCCTCGCCGCCTTCACCGGCGGGTGACGCCGCATAGGCCATGCTGCCGAGACCGAGGGACAGGTCGTGCGTCGGGCTGACGCTGAGATCAGCGCCCATAAGCGCAACGGCACCAAGCCCAACCCAAAGTTTGGTCTTCATCGACATCGATAGACTCCCTGGTCTTTGCAAAGCACCTCGGGCCGAAATGCCGGAGGGCGAAGAATTTCGGGGCGATGCTACTGCGAACCATTATCGACCGCAATGGGGCATGGCTGCTGCCACAGGCTTGTCTGGCATGACTTGCGGTTGCGCCAACGCCGACGCATGCTGGCGCCGCCAAGCCAAGGGAGCCTGCCGCTATGATCCTCTGCATCGCCGATATGTTGACGCCCGACGAGGCCGCCGACCTGTCGCGCCGCTTCGATAAATTGGAACTGGGTGACGGCAAACTGACCGCCGGCTGGCTGGCGCGTGACGTCAAAAAGAACCGTCAGGCCTTTTCGGGGCCTGAGGCCGAGGCGATGCAGCAGATAGTCATGGGCGCCCTGAAGCGCCATCCGCTGGTGCAATTGGCCGCCCGTCCGAAGATCATCCGCGCGCCACTGCTGTCGGCCTATGGCATCAGTGAAGAATATGGCGCCCATGTCGATGACGCCCTGATGGGCAACCCGCCGACCCGCAGCGATCTCTCCTGCACGGTGTTTCTGAGCGCACCCGAGGAGTATGACGGCGGCGAGCTGGTGATCGAAACCCCGGGCGGCGAACAATCGATCAAGCTGCCGCTGGGCGCCGCCGTGGTCTATCCCTCTACCACCCTGCACCGCGTCAATGCCGTGACGCGCGGTACCCGCAAGGTCGCGGTCACCTGGATGCAGAGCCTGATCCGGGATGGCGAAATCCGTGAAATGCTGTTCGACCTCGACCGCGCCCGCCGCTCGCTCCACGAACGCATCGGCCGCAGCCCGGAAGGCGACCTGCTCGCCAAACTCTCCGCCAATCTGCTGCGCCGCCACGCGGAGCCTTAGGCCCTCCACGATAATTGTTCGTCATGCCCTGACTTGATCGGGGCATCCCCTCCGAGGGCGGTTCCGCTTTGTCTTTGCCAGATTGGACAAGCTCCCGGAGGAGATCCCCGGGTCAAGCCCGGGAATGACGAGAACTTACTTGGGATGACGAACCCTCTAGCGTGCCCTGCGTCAGCAGCGGTTTCCAATCCCTCCCGCATCTGCTAGAGCCTTTACCCGCCTTCATTCCTGCGCGTTAGAAGAAGCATGTCCGAAAGTTCGAAGTCCGGTTCGCTGATCCTGAAGCTGCATTGTCCCGACCAGGTCGGTATCGTTGCCGCTGTGTCGGGCTATCTGGCGGACGCCGGCTATAACATCCGTCGCTCCTATCAATTTGAGGACGACGAGACCAAGACCTTCTTCATGCGCACGACCGTGGATCCGCAGCCCAATTCCGCGATCCGCCCGACGCTGGAAGCCGGTTTTGCCGCGATCGCCGAACGTTTCCAGATGACCTGGGGCCTGCATGATCCGGCGCGCAAGACCCGGATGCTGCCGCTGGTCTCCAAATTCGGCCATTGCCTGAATGATCTGCTCTACCGCTGGCGATCCGGCCTGCTGCCCGTCGATATCCCCGCCATCGTCTCGAACCACAAGGAGTTCGAGGAACTGGCGAAATGGCACGGGCTGCCGTTCCATTACCTGCCCGTCGACAAAACCAACAAGGCCGCGCAAGAAGCGGCCCTGATCGATCTGATCGATCAGTATAAAATCGATCTCGTCGTGCTCGCCCGCTATATGCAGGTGCTGTCACCCGAATTGTGCGAGCGCCTGCGCGGCCGCTGCATCAATATCCACCACTCCTTCCTGCCCAGCTTCAAGGGCGCCCAGCCCTATAGCCAGGCCTTCAATCGCGGCGTGAAACTGATCGGCGCCACCGCCCATTACGTCACCCCGGATCTCGACGAAGGCCAGATCATCGAGCAGGCGGTGGAACGGGTCGACCATACCTTCACCATCGACCAGCTATCGGCGCTGGGCCGCGACATCGAATCGGTGGTGCTGGCGCGGGCGGTGCAGTTCCATGCCGAACACCGCGTCACGATCAATGGTCACAAGACCGTCGTCTTCTGGTAAGCGATAGGACCCGCCTCAAGTAGGGCAAAGCCCGATAGGCGAAAGTTGGAGAGTTTTTAACGATGAGCCGCGATTACAAGGACAGTGTTTTCCTGCCCCAGACCGAGTTCCCGATGCGAGCAGGCTTGCCCGTGGCGGAACCGAAGATTCTGGAGCGGTGGGAGAAGATTGACCTCTATCGCCTCAATCGCGAAGACGGCAAGGGCCGCGAGAAGTTCGTCCTGCATGACGGCCCGCCCTATGCCAATGGCGACATCCACATCGGCCATGCCGTCAATAAGATCCTCAAGGACGTCATCGTCCGCGCGCAGCGCATGCTGGGCAAGGATAGCGCCTATGTCCCGGGCTGGGACTGCCATGGCCTGCCGATCGAATGGAAGATCGAGGAACAATACCGCGCCAAGGGCAAGGACAAGAATGCCGTGCCGCCGGTAGAATTCCGCCAGGAATGCCGCGCCTTTGCCGAAAGCTGGATCGATATTCAGCGCGCGCAGTTCAAGCGTCTGGGCGTCGGTGGCGACTGGGGCAACCCCTATAAGACGATGAATTTCGGCTCCGAAGCGCAGATCTTCCGCGAGCTTTCGAAATTCCTGATGTCCGGCAGCCTCTATCAGGGCTTCCGCCCGGTGCTGTGGTCGGTGGTCGAACAGACCGCTCTCGCGGACGCCGAGGTCGAATATCACGACCATACCTCGACCCAGATCCATGTGCGCTTCAAGGTGCAGGGCGGCGTGTTCGACGGTGCCTCGGCCCTGATCTGGACCACCACCCCCTGGACCATGCCGGGCAACCGCGCGATCTGCTACAACGCCGAGCTTCCCTATGTCGTGCTGGAAGTGAGCGCGGTCGAAGAAGGCAGTCTTGCCGTTGTAGGCGAGAAGCTGATCGTCGCCGAAGCGCTGGTCGAAGCCGTCACCAAGGCCGCCAAGATCTCGGCCCACACCATCACCAGCAGCTTTGCCGGCGCGGCCCTGGAAGGCGTCGTCGCCGCCCATCCGCTGCGCGGCCAGGGCTATGAGTATGACGTGCCGCTGCTGCCGGGCGATCATGTCACCGCCGATGCCGGCACCGGCCTCGTCCATACCGCGCCGGGCCATGGCGAAGACGATTTTGACATCGGCCAGAAGTTCAAGCTGGAGCTGCCGCGCACGGTCGCGGGCGACGGGACCTATTACCCGTCGGTGCCGCTGTTTGCCGGCATGCATGTCTATAAGGTCGCCGACTTCATGTGCGAGACCTTGGCAAACGCCGGGGGCCTTTTGGCGAAATCCAAGCTGGTGCATTCCTACCCGCATTCCTGGCGCTCCAAGGCCCCGCTGATCTATCGCGCCACCCCGCAGTGGTTCATCTCGATGGAAACCGGCGACCTGCGCAAGAAGGCGCTGCAGGCGATCGCCGATACCCGCTGGGTCCCGGAAGCCGGCGAAAACCGCATCCGTTCGATGATCGAAAGCCGCCCGGACTGGTGCGTGTCGCGCCAGCGCTCCTGGGGCACGCCGCTCGCGATCTTCGTCAATAAAGCCACCGGCGAGCCGCTGCGCGACGAAACCGTCAATGCCCGTATCGCCGAGATCTTCGAAGCCGAAGGCGGCGACGCTTGGTTCTCCAGCCCGCCCGAACGGTTCCTCGGCAATCAGTACAAGGCGTCGGATTACGAACAGATCACCGATGTGGTCGAAGTCTGGTTCGATAGCGGCTCCACCCATGCCTTCGTGCTGGAACAGCGCGAAGATTTGCAGTGGCCGGCCGACCTTTACCTCGAAGGCTCGGATCAGCATCGCGGCTGGTTCCATACCTCCCTGCTGGAAAGCGCCGGGACCCGCGGCCGCGCGCCCTACAAGGCCGTGCTGACCCACGGGTTTGCGCTCGACGAGCACGGTCGCAAGATGTCCAAGTCCTTGGGCAATGTCGTGAGCCCGCTCAAAGTCGCGGATGAATTTGGCATCGACATCCTGCGCCTCTGGGTCGTGTCGTCGGATTATTCGGAAGACGTCCGCATCGGGCCGGAAATCCTGAAATATCAGGCCGACCATTACCGCCGCCTGCGCAATACCATGCGCTACCTCTTGGGTGCGGTGCAGGGCTATGACGTCAAGACCGAGAAGCTGCCGTTCGAAGAGATGCCGGAGCTGGAACGCTGGGTCCTGGCGCGGGTCGCCGAGCTCGACGCTCATATCCGCGCCTGCATCGAGGCCTATGACTTCCACGGCCTCTATTCGGCGATCCATAATTTCTGCTCGGGCGAACTCTCGGCCTTCTATTTCGACATCCGCAAGGACTCGCTCTATTGCGATGCCCCGGATGCCCCGCGCCGCCGCGCCGCCCGTACCGTCATGGCCGTCCTCTTGGATTGCCTGACGAAATGGCTGGCCCCGGTGCTGGTCTTCACCGCCGAAGAAGCCTGGGGTTATGCCCCGGCGGCCACTGGCGACGAGACGGATTCGGTTCATCGCCAGCTCTTCCCGGAAATCCCGGCCGAATGGCGCGATGCCGATCTGCTGGCCAAATGGGAAACCGTGCGCGGTGCCCGCCGTGCCGTGACCGGCGCCCTGGAACTGGCGCGTGCCGCCAAGGAAATCGGCGCCTCGATGCAGGCCGAACCGGTCGTCTTCGTCGATGACACGGTGCGCCCGGTGGTCGAGAGCATCGATTTCGCCGAGCTTTGCATCACCGCCGGCCTCAGCTTCGATAGCTTTGACAAAGCAGCGGAAGGTGACTTCCGTGCGCCGGACGTGCAAGGTGTCGCCGTTCGTTTTGCCAAAACCGAGTATGCGCGCTGCGAGCGCTGCCGGAACCACTATAAGGAAGTCGGCACCATCGCCCGTAACCCAGATCTGTGCTTCCGTTGCGACGCCGTCGTCGGGGAGTAGGCATGAGCCGCCGTCCGTTAGCTAACGGCCTCTTTTGGGCCGTGCTGATCATTGTCCTCGATCAGCTGTCGAAATTTTACATGATGAACCGGCTGGGCGTGCACCAGCCGGGCGATCCTTTCGCCCAGGAAGTGGTCTTGCCCTTTCTCAATTGGTCGGTGGTCTGGAACCGGGGTGTGAGCTTCGGGATGCTGGCCGCTGACGGCTGGACAGGCGCCTATCTGCTGTCCGCCATGTCGGTCGTGGTTTCGATCGTGCTGCTGTTCTGGCTGGCCAAGGCCGACCGCGCCCTCGTCGTCTCCGGCATCGCGATGGTGATCGGCGGGGCGATCGGCAATGTGTTCGATCGGATGCGCTTTGGCGCGGTCTTCGATTTCATCGATTTCCACGTCTACGACTGGCACCCGTTTGTCTTCAATGTCGCCGATGCCGGGATTTCGCTGGGGGTCATCGCCTTGCTGATCGACGGGCTGTTCCCAAAACGCGACTAAAGACCGGTCGTCATCCCGTGGCTTGACCACGGGATCTCCAACCGTTTGCGTTTTGTCGTCATCCCGTGGCTTAACCACGGGATCTCCTCCGGGAGCCTGTCTAATTCTGCCGCGATAGGCGTTGAAACGCCCTCGGAGGAGACCCCGGGATCAAGTCCCGGGGTGACGGTGTTTTTGGGTTTTTACGGCCTCAGAAGAATTGAGCCGGTGGTCTGCGCCGCTTCCATCCGGCGATGGGCTTCGGCGGCTTCGCTAAGCGGCAGTTCCAGACCGATCTCGATTGTGAGACCTCCCGCGATCTCCGCAAAGAGCGCAGCCGCGCTGTCACGATAGTCGGTGCGGTTCTGCACATGGGCCAGCACGCTCGGGTGCACCAGCTTGACCGCGCCTGGATCGACTTCCGCCTTGGGCCCGCTCGCTTGCCCGATGCTGGCCAGGGTCCCGCCGGCGCGGACAGCCTGTATGCTTTTGGCGAGCGTCGCGCCGCCGATCCCGTCATAGGCGGCATCGACGCCCTTTCCGCCCGTCAGATCTTTGACCGCCGCCACAAAATCCATGTCTCGATAGAGGATGGTATGGTCGGCGCCATACCGCTGGGCCAGCGCGGCCTTTTCAATTGACCCGACCGTGCCGATGACGGTGGCGCCCAAGCGCTTGGCCCATTGCGTCAGGATCAACCCCAGTCCGCCGGCGGCGGCATGCACCAGCACCACCTGCCCCGGCCCGATCGGATGGACCTTGGCCAGCAGCATATGGGCGGTGATGCCGCGCAGCATCGCGGCGGCCGCGATGCGATCCTTCAGGGCATCGGGCAAGCGGATCACCCCATCGGCCGCGATCAGACGCTCTGCCGCGTAACCGCCCGTCAGCGGCCCGGCATAACCCACGCGGTCACCCGGCTTCAGATCCTCGACACCGGCGCCCACCGCCTCGATGATCCCTGCGCCTTCCACGCCCGGCACCGCCGGCAGGCTCGCCGGGGCATAGATGCCCTTGCGCACATAGACATCCACGAAATTGACGCCGATGGCGCTCTGACGCAAACGCACCTGCCCCGGGCCAGGGTCGCCAACCGGAATATCGCGTAGCTCCAGAACCTCGGGCCCACCAAGGGCCGTCATCACCACAGTCTTGCTCATCATTCCCTCCTTTGCTTTGGGATGATCTCAAGGTACGGCGTGCGGCCCTGCGCAATAATTCCCGATATGGTCCCAGGATCTGTGCAAAAATGCACCGATGAGCAATTGGGACGACATTCGCTATTTCCTGGAACTCGCGCGGCGCGGCAGCCTCTCCGAAGCCGCCCGGCAGCTCGGCGTTGAACATTCCACGGTGGCGCGGCGGATCGCGGGGTTGGAGGAGGCCTTGGGCCTCACCCTTTTCGAGCGTCTGCCGCGCACCTATCGCCTGACCGCCGACGGCAAGGAATTGCTGGCGCGGGCAGAGGCGATGGAGGAAACGGTCTTCGCCCTGGAACGCACCGCGCGCGGACGTCGGGCAACGGTGGGTGGCTTGGTTCGGATCAGCGCGCCGCCTATGCTGTCGATCGAATTCATCGCACCGCGCCTCGGCCCCCTGCGCAAGGCTCACCCCGATCTGCATCTGGAACTGATCGGCGAGATCGCCAATGCCAGCCTGACCCGGCGGGAGGCCGACATCGCCTTGCGTCTGTCACGCCCGGCCGAGGCCAGCCTGATCGTGCGGCGGGTCGGCACCCTCCATTTCGGGCTCTATGGCCACCGCGATTATCTTGCCGCGACTCCGAAGGCCGCCTGGGATTACATCGGTTATGATGAGAGCCTGGCCCATGTGCCGCAGCAGCAATGGCTGTTGAAGCTGGCTGCGGGGCGGCCGCTGAGTTTCCGCAGCAATGACATCTCGATCCTGGCCGCCGCCACACGCGCGGGCCTAGGGGTGGCAGTGCTGCCCCATGTCGTTGCGACCCATCCCGATCTTGTGTGCCTTGCCACAGATACGGTCGCCAGCCGCGAACTGTGGGTCGTGATCCATCCCGATCTGAAACGGGCAGCGCCGATCCGTGCCACCGTTGATCATCTGGCCGACATCATGGCCGGCTTACCCGAAAAACCCTACTCGGTCGCCTGACGCAGGGCAGCGGCAATCGCGAGCGGGGCGAGCGGCAAGGTAACCGCCAGGATCGCGCCCAGGATCAGCAAATGCGGCCGCGCCCCCAGGCCGGTCGCGGCCCCTTCGATGGCGCCGACCCCGAAGATCAGCACCGGCAGCAGCAAGGGTAGGACCAACAGCGGCAACAAGGCCGCGCCTCGGCGCGCGCCGAGCGTCAGAGAGGCCCCGATCCCGCCGATGCAGGTCAGCACCGGCGTGCCGAGCAGCATCGCCAGCAACATCGCGCCCAGCGCCTCGGATGGCAGGTTCAGCAGCAGGGCCACCAGGGGCGCCAGCAGGATCAGCGGCAGACCGGTGGTGAGCCAATGGGCCAGTAGCTTCGCACCCGCCAGGAGAGCCAACGGCTGCGGCGAGAGCACCAATTGTTCAAGCGAGCCATCATCATAATCGCCAAGGAATAACCGATCGAGCGTCAGCAGGCTGGAGAGCAGCGCGGTCACCCAGACGATACCCGAAGCGATGCGCGCCAGAAGGTTCGGTTCCGGCCCCACGCCCAAAGGAAACAGGGTCGCTGCCAGCAGGAAAAACACCAGCGCCGGCACAAGATCGCCTAACTGCCGCACGGTCAGGCGCAGCTCGCGCATCAGCAGGACCGAAAAGCCGCTCATGCCGCGAACTCGCCAGGGCGGAGGCGGATGGCAGGAAGGCCAAGGTCATGATGGGTGGCGGCTATCAGCAATCCACCCGCAGCCAAATGTTCGGCTGCTAGGCTTGCAAAGATCGCGCTGCCGGCATCATCAAGGGCAGTCGTCGGTTCATCGAGCAGCCAGAGGGGGACGGCACGGACCAGCAGGCGCGCGAGCGACAGGCGGCGGCGCTGGCCGGACGAGAGCACCCGGCCGGGCTTGTCGAGCAGGGCGCCGAGCCCCAGCCGTTCGGCCGCAACCTCAGGCGTCTGGCCGGGAGCACCCAGCGCCCGGTGGAAATCGAGATGTTCGCGCACGGTGAGGGTCGGTTTGATGCCGTCGCTGAACCCCAGCCAATTGAGGCGCGCGGCATGCTCCTCGCGATCATCTATCGCCTGGCCGCCCCAGGCGAGCGATCCTGCCTGCATCGGCATCAGCCCGGCGAGCCCGCGCAGTAGGCTGGATTTGCCGCTGCCGTTCGGGCCGACCAGCAGCAGGGCCTGCCCCGGCGCTAGGGTGAAGGAGAGATCGCGAAACAGCAGGCGCCCGCCGCGCAGCACGGCAAGGCCGCTGCCGCTGAAATCGGCGGCATCTATCATGGCCGCAAGTTGGCCGATCCGCCAGCTTCGGGCAAGGCCCTAGACAGCAGGCGCCGGTTCTTCGGAGGGGGCTTTGGGTTCGGTGAAAGCCTGATCGAGCATGCCGAGGGCGATTTCGCGTTCGCCCATGATGGTCGCATCGGCACCGCGCTGCTGAAGATATTCAATCTCGGCATCGGTATGGGCGCGGGCGACGATCCGCAGAGCGGGATTGGCTTTGCGGGCCTGCTCGACGATCTGGCCGGCTTCAAAGCTGTTGGGGATCGCGACGAACAGCCATTTGGCGCCCGGCACATTGAGGGCAGCCAGCACTTCGGGCTTAGCGGCATTCTCGGCCACGACTTCCAGGCCCTTTTCGGTCAGTTCCGCCACCCGGGTCGGCACATCTTCGACCACCAGGAAGGGTTTGCCGGCATCCGCCAGACCCATGCAGACGACGCTACCGACACGGCCGAAGCCGACGACGATGGCATGATCAGTGAGGCTGGTCGGCAGCAGGGTCGGCACCTCCGGCGCAGCCTCGGCTTCCGGCGCGGGGCCGGCACGGCGGCGCTCGAACCAGGGCAAGGCTTTGTCGGCGGCATAGAAGACCACCGGATTAGCGAGGATCGAGAGAATTGCGCCCGCCAAGATCAGGTCGCGGCCTTCGGGCGGCAGCAACCCAAGGCTGACGCCGAGAGCCGCCAGGATGAAGGAGAATTCGCCGATCTGCGCAAGGCTGGCTGAAATGGTGAAGGCGGTGCGCAGCGGGTGGCGGAACAGCAGCACGATGCCAAGGGCCGCCAGCGACTTACCGACCACGATGATCAACACCGCGCCCAGCACCGGCAGCGGGCTTTTTACGATGATCGCCGGATCGACCAGCATGCCGACCGAGACGAAGAACAGCACCGCGAAGGCGTCGCGCAGCGGCAGGGTTTCTTCGGCCGCCCGATGGGACAGCGGCGATTCGCTAAGGACCATGCCAGCAAAGAAAGCGCCGAGCGCAAAAGACACACCGAACAGCACGGCTGCGCCATAGGCGACGCCCAGGGCAATCGCCAGCACCGCAAGGCGGAACAGCTCGCGCGAGCCAGTATGGGCAATGTAATGCAGAACCCAAGGGATCAGACGGCGGCCGACGATCAGCATCAGGGCGACGAAGGCGGCCACCTTGCCCAGCGTGATCGCCAGGGTCATCGCGATATCCTGCGAGCCCAGCGTCCCGGCCTCGCCTTTCAGCAGGCCTGCAAGCGGCGGCAGCAGCACCAGAGCCAGCACCATCGCCAGATCTTCGACGATCAGCCAGCCAACCGCGATGCGGCCGCGTTCGGTTTCAACGATGCGGCGTTCCTGAAGGGCGCGCAGCAGCACAACAGTCGAAGCGACCGATAGCGCGAGACCAAAGACCAGACCCGCCCCAACGCCCCAGCCCATGAAGACCGCCATGCCGACGCCCAGGATCGTCGCCACCGCCATCTGCACGATGGCGCCCGGGATAGCGATGGCTTTGACCGCCATCAGATCCTTCAACGAGAAATGCAGACCCACGCCGAACATCAGCAGAATGACGCCGATTTCGGCAAGTTCCGGGGCCAAGGCCTGATCGGCGACAAAGCCCGGTGTGAAGGGGCCGACCAACACGCCCGCCAACAGATACCCCACCAATTGCGATATCTTAAATCGCTGCGCAAGCGCCCCAAAAATGAAAGCCAGGCCGAGGCCGACGACGATAGTGGCAATCAGGGGCGTATAGTGCGGCATTGGATATGGGATTCCTTAGATGATGAGGTGGCAGGCTACCTGAAAGCATCCTATCGGCTTGAGCGATGCCTGTGATGAATTATTACCTTTCGGTAATGATTTTTTTCTGACAACCCCAGCTTTAAGCAAACAGGTGCCGGAAGTGAGGCAGCGCGCTCCTTCTAGATAGCCCCGATGCCGCATCAGACAACCGTACAACCTGACCGCTTAGTCGAATTTTCCACGTGCCTTGCGTCCTTACTCTTGCGATAGTGGCGCGATCCCGAAGGGCGAGGGCACACTCGACGCGGGGCTTGGGGCATTTCACGAAGGGAGTTACACCCGTGACCGTCAAGACAACTGCGGCGCTCGCCGCCGGTTTGGTTGCTGGCCTGCTGTCGGGCAGCGCGCTGGCTCAGGAATTCGTGCCGGCTGTCATTTTTGACATGGGCGGCAAGTTCGACAAGAGCTTCAACGAAGCTGCCTACAATGGTGCCGAGCGCTACAAGAAAGAGACCGGCATCCAGTACCGCGAATTCGAAATCACCAACGAAAGCCAGCGTGAGCAGGCCCTGCGCAACCTCGCGCGGCGCAACGTCGGCATCATCGTCTCGGTCGGTTTCACCCAGCAGACGGCCATCCAGACCGTCGCGCCGGAATTCAAGGACGTGAAGTTCACCCTCATCGACTCCGTCGTCGAGGCTCCGAACGTCAATTCGATCCTCTTCAAGGAAGAAGAAGGCTCGTTCCTGGTCGGCGTCGCCGCTGCCCTGACGTCCAAGACCGACAAGGTCGGCTTCATCGGCGGCATGGATATTCCGCTCATTCGCGCGTTCGGCTGCGGTTATGCCCAGGGCGCGAAGTATGTGAAGCAGAACGTCCAGTACATCGGCAACATGACCGGCACCACGCCGGCCGCTTGGCGCGATCCTGCCAAGGGCGGTGAATTGGCTCAGTCGCAGTTCGACCGTGGTGTCGATGTGATCTTCGCAGCTGCCGGCGGCACCGGCGACGGCGTCATCCGCGCTGCCAAGGACAAGGGCAAGTTCGCGATCGGCGTCGATTCGAACCAGAACCACATGGCCCCCGGCACCGTTCTGACCTCGATGGTCAAGCGCGTCGATCTCGCCGTCTATGACTCGTTCAAGAACGCGCAGAACAAGACCTGGAAGGCCGGCACCACGGTTCTGGGCCTGAAAGAAGAAGGCGTCGGCTACGCGCTGGACGACAACAATAAGTCGGTCTTCACCGACGCGATCAAAGCCAAGGTTGAAGCGGCGAAGGCCGACATCATCGGCGGCAAGATCTCGGTCGTTGATTATCGTAAGGCGAACAGCTGCCCGGTTTCGTAACCGGTCAGCCTGACGTCTTCGGATCTTTGCTGTTTTGACCCTTAAGGACGCGCCGCAACGGATGACCGCGCCAGCGATCGAGCTTGTCGGTATCAACAAGCGTTTCGGCCCCGTTCAGGCCAACCGTGACATCAACCTCACGGTTGGCAAGGGGACCATCCACGGCATTATCGGCGAAAATGGCGCCGGTAAGTCCACGCTGATGAGCATTCTCTACGGCTTCTATCAGGCCGATAGCGGGTCCATCCGGGTGAACGGCCAAGAGGTCAAAATCAAAACCTCCGAAGACGCCATCGCGCTTGGCATCGGGATGGTCCACCAGCATTTCATGCTGGTGGACACCTTCACGGTGCTGGAAAATGTGATCCTGGGCGTCGAAGGCGGTCCGCGCCTTTCGCCCGTGCTGACCCCCGCCCGCGACGCCTTGCTGAAACTGTCCCGCGATTATGGGCTGGCCGTCGATCCCGACGCCATCGTCCAGGATCTGCCCGTGGGCGCCCAGCAGCGGGTCGAGATTTTGAAAGCGCTCTATCGCGGCGCCGAGGTTCTGATCCTCGACGAGCCGACGGGCGTGCTGACCCCTCAGGAAGCCGACGATCTTTTCCGCATCCTTCGCGCCCTGAAAGCCGAGGGGAAGACGATCATCATCATCACCCACAAGCTGCGCGAAATCATGGAAGTGACTGATGCCGTGACCGTGATGCGCGCCGGCACCATGGTGGGTGAGGTGAAGACGGCCGAAACCTCGAAAGAAGAGCTGGCCGAACTGATGGTCGGCCGCAAGATCAATATGACCGTCCCCAAGGCCGATCGCACCCCAGGTGCGGTGGTGCTGAAGGTCGAAGGGCTGACCTATATCGACAGCCGCAATTGCGCCGTGCTGGAAGATGCGACCTTCGAGGTACGCGCCGGCGAGATCGTCGGTGTTGCCGGCGTCTCGGGTAATGGCCAGTCGGAACTGCTGGAAGTGTTGGCCGGCCTGCGCGCGCCGACGCGCGGCCGCATTTGGCTGAATGGCGTTGAGCTGACCGGCGGCGGCGGGGCGGAAGCTGCCCATCGCCGCACACTCGGCATGGCCCATGTGCCCGAAGATCGCTCCACCGCCGGCCTCGTGAAGCCCTTCAGCGCGCAGGAAAGCGCGATTCTGGGCTATCACGACGATCCGGAGATCCAAAACGGCGTGCTTTATAGCCCGGCCAAGATCACCGCACGCTGCGAGCGTTTCATGGCGGAATTCGACGTCCGTCCGCCCAATCCCAATCTGCGCTCGGCCCTGTTTTCCGGCGGCAATCAGCAGAAGATCGTCCTGGCGCGCGAGATCGACCGCGATCCCGCCCTGCTGCTGATCGGCCAGCCGACACGCGGCGTCGATATCGGCGCCATCGAATTTATCCACCGCCGCCTCGTCGAACTGCGCGATGCCGGCAAGGCCTTGCTGCTGGTGTCGGTGGAACTTGAGGAGATTCTTGCCTTGTCCGACCGCATCCTGGTCATGGCCGCCGGCCGCATCACCGGCCAGGTGCCGCGCATCGAGGCGACGGAACGCAAGCTGGGCCTGATGATGGCGGGCGAGACCGCAGCATGATGCGTCTGTTCAAGAAGGCCGACGGGCTGCCGGCCTGGGTCGACCTCGGTCTCATTCCGGCCCTTAATCTGCTGGCGGCCCTCATCATCTCCAGCCTCGTCATCGCGCTGATCGGCGAAGATCCGATCGAGGCGATGGGTATTCTGGTGAATGGCGCGATCGGCTATCCCGAAGCCATCGGCTATACGCTCTATTACACCACCAACTTCATCTTCACCGGCCTTGCGGTCGCGATCGCCTTCCACGCCGGTCTCTTCAATATCGGTGCCGAGGGTCAGGCCTATTTCGCGGGCCTCGGTGTCGCCCTCGCGTGCTTGGCGATGGGGGGGATGCCCTTTTTCATCGTGCTGCCGGTAGCTTTGCTGGCCGCGGTTGTTTTTGGTGGCGCCTGGGCTTTTCTGCCGGGCTATCTGCAGGCCAAGCGCGGCAGCCACGTGGTGGTCACGACCATCATGTTCAATTTCATCGCCGGCGCTCTCATTCAATGGGTGCTGGTCGATCTGATCCGCAATCCAGGGCAACAAGCGCCGGAAAGCCGCACTTTCGATGAAGGGACCTGGCTGCCGACCATGCAGAAGGCCGCCAGCTGGTTCGGGATCGAGATGGTGCGATCGCCGCTCAATACCTCCTTCATCCTGGCGCTGATCGTCGCCGGCCTGTTCTACCTCTTCGTCTGGCGGACCCGCTGGGGGTATGAGCTGCGCACCGTCGGCCTCAATCAGCATGCCGCCTCCTATGCCGGTATCCGGGTCGATCGCACCATCATCATCGCCATGGTCCTCTCTGGCGCGCTCGCCGGCTTTGTCGCGATTAACGATGTGATGGGTGTGCAGCACCGGTTGCTGGTGAATTTCACCGGCGGTGTCGGCTTCGTCGGCATCGCGGTTGCCTTGATGGGCCGCAACCATCCGGTCGGGATTTTCCTCGCGGCTTTGCTGTTCGGCGCGCTCTATCAGGGCGGGACCGATCTGAGCTTCGAGAAGCCCAATATCACCCGCGAGATGGTGGTGGTGATCCAGGGTCTGATCATCCTCTTCTGCGGCGCGCTAGAAAACCTCTTCCGCCGTCCGATCGAACGGCTTTTCAGCGGGAAGGGAAGCTAGGGATGGATGTCGTCTTCAGCCTGCTCGACAGCACGATCCGCGTCGCAACCCCCCTGCTGCTCGCCGCCTTGGCCGGCCTCTTCTCCGAACGCTCCGGCGTGATCGACATCGGGCTTGAGGGCAAGATGCTGGCCGCTGCCTTTGCCGCCGCTGCCGTCGCCGCGATTACAGGCAGCGCGCCGCTCGGCCTGCTGGTCGCGCTGGGGGTCGGGTTCCTGCTCTCCATGATGCATGGCGTCGCCTCGGTCACCTATAACGGCAATCAGACCGTCAGCGGGATGGCGATCAATATCGCGGCCTCCGGCCTCACCGCCATTCTCGCCAATGCCTGGTTCCAGCAGGGCGGCCGCACCCCGTTCCTGGAAGGCGATGCGCGCTTCACCCCGATCACCCTGCCGCTGGCCGAGACGGTCAAGGATGTGCCGCTGATCGGCGAGTTCTATTACGAGATCGTCAGCGGCCATAATGTGCTGGTCTATGTGACCGCCATCCTGCTGCCGGTCGTCGTCTGGGTCGTCTATCGCACGCGTTTCGGCCTGCGCCTGCGGGCGGTTGGCGAGAATCCCCATGCGGTCGATACCGCCGGCATTTCGGTCGCCAAGCTGCGTTATCAGGCCCTCGCCATCAACGGTCTGCTGTGCGGGCTTGCCGGCAGTTACCTCTCGACCGCGCAGAACAACAGCTTCTTGCAGGATATGACCGCCGGCAAAGGCTTCCTGGCGCTGGCTGCCCTGGTGTTCGGCAAATGGCGGCCCTACCCGACCCTGGTCGCCTGCCTGCTGTTTGCCTTCACCGATGCGGCGCAGGTGCGTCTGCAAGGCGTGAATATCTTCGGCATCGGCCCGATCCCGGTGCAATTCATCCAGGCCTTGCCCTATATCTTGACCGTTCTGCTGCTGGCTGGTTTCGTCGGCCGGGCGGTGGCCCCCAAGGCCATCGGCATTCCTTACGTGAAGTCGCGCTAAATGTTTGACCTGACTCCTGAGATAACCCAGCGCCTGGTGAAGGCCGCAATGACCGCGCGGTCCAACGCTTATGCGCCCTATTCGCGCTATAACGTTGGCGCTGCCTTGCTGGGCGAGGATGACGTCATCTATCCGGGCGCGAATGTCGAAAACGCCGCCTATCCGCAAGGGGCCTGCGCCGAAACCTCGGCCATCAGCCATATGGTTCTGGCCGGTCCGCGCCGCTATAAGGCCGCCGCCGTCATCGGATCGGGCCCGGATTTCTGCACGCCCTGCGGCGGCTGCCGTCAGCGCCTGTTTGAATTCGGCGATGTCACGACGCCCATTATCCTGTGCCAAGCCGACGGCAGCCATGTGGTGAAGACGCTGGGCGAGCTGCTGCCTATGGCCTTTGGCCCGTCCGAACTGCCCGACGATATGAAGCCAATCCTGGAAGCCTACCAAGCCCGCCGTCCCGATGTCCGACAGGCTTGAAACGGCCTTCTGGCTGAAAGCCCACATCAAGATGTGGAACGATCGCGGCATCCAGATGCTTGTGGTCAAGCGCGGTGAGGCCCAGGCCGGCGCGGTGCTGGTGAAAATCAACCGGGGGCCGAAGATCGGCGTCACCGTCCTCTCGCAGACCCGCACGCCCGAAGGCAAACCCGCCTGGATGCGCGGCACCGGTGAAGACCCCGTGCCCGAAGAAGATGCCGACGCCTATATCGCCCGGCAATTGCGTTACGACCCCGACCTATGGGTTGTCGAAATCGAAGATGAAGCGGGACGCCACCCGTTCGAGGACCCAATTCTATGACCGAGACTTTAAAAGCCCTGGAAGCCATCCGCGCCCGTGCCCCCAAGGCGGCCCCGAAGGTCGGCATCATCTTGGGATCCGGCCTCGGTGGTCTTGCCGATCAGGTGGAGAATGCCGTGAGCATTCCCTATGGCGAGATCCCCGGCTTCCCGATTTCCTCGGTCCATGGCCATGCCGGAACCCTGGTGCTGGGCACGCTCGCCGGCACCGAGGTCGCGGTCTTCAAGGGCCGGGTGCATTTCTATGAAGGCCAGGGCGCCGGCATCATGACCGTGCCGGTGCGTACCCTGAAAGCCCTTGGCGCCGAAACCCTGCTGGTGACCAATGCCGCCGGCTCGCTGCGCCCGGAGGTTGGGCCGGGCAAGCTGATGCTGATCACCGATCACATCAATATGATCCCCAGCAATCCGCTGATCGGCGCCAATAACGATGCCATCGGCCCGCGCTTCCTGCCGATGGCTGGCGCCTATGAGCCCGCCCATTGCGACCGTCTGCGCGCCAAGGCCAAAGATCTCGGCATCACCCTCGCCGAAGGCACCTATATCGCCGTGCCGGGCCCGATGTTCGAAACGCCGGCCGAAATCCGCATGTTCGCCCAATGGGGCGCGGACGCCGTCGGCATGTCGACCGTGCCGGAAGTGATTCTGGCCCGTCATTGCGGCCTGAAGGTCGCCGCCGTCTCGGCGATCACCAATCTTGGCGAAGGCCTCAGCGACTTTCCCTTGAGCCATGACCAGACCTTGCAGTATGCCGGTGTGGCGGCACGCGACCTCGGCCGTTTGGTGCTCGCTTTCCTGGAAGGGATTTAGGACCATGAACATCCCGGCTATCGCAGCGCGGGCGCTGCCGCTTCTGGACCTGACCTCGCTCAACGACAGCGATACCGAAGCGACGATCGACGAGTTGGCCCGCAAGGCGGTGACGCCGGCCGGCCATGTCGCCGCCGTCTGCATCTGGCAGCGGTTCGTCGCCTATGCCAATCCGATCCTCGATCAGCGCCTGGGCCTCGCCACCGTGGTGAATTTCCCCAGCGGGTCGGAGGATCGCAAGACCATCGAAAGCGACATCAAGGCCGCGATTGCCAATGGCGCGGACGAGATCGATCTCGTCTTCCCCTATCAGCAGTTCCTGGCCGGCAAACGCACCTATGCCCGCGATATCGTGGCCGCCGCACGTCAGAGCTGCGCCCATGGCGTACTGCTGAAAGTCATCCTGGAAACTGGCGAACTGCAAACCACCGCTGCGATCCGCGAAGCATCGGAAGCCGCGATCCTGTCGGGCGCCGATTTCCTCAAAACCTCCACCGGCAAGACGCCCGTCGGGGCGACCCTGGCCGCTGCCCGCACGATGCTGGAAGTCATTCACGATATGGACCCGGAAGTCGGCTTCAAGGCGTCGGGAGGCGTGCGCACGGCCGGTGACGCCGGCGCCTATCTGGCGCTGGCCGACGAGATCATGGGCGAGGACTGGGCCAAGCCCGAGACCTTCCGCTTCGGCGCGTCGGGCCTGCTCGACGATCTCTTACGTACGCTGGGCCATCAGCCGGCGGTGCCGGGAACCGCTTCCGGCTATTAATCCGCTCTCGCGGGTGACTCTTTCAGGGCTGCCGGCTTACCACCGGCGGCCATTTCAAATTCAACCTGCTTTGTTCAGGGGTTTTCCGATGACCTATCTGCCGCAAGAACTGATCCGTAAGAAGCGCGACGGCGGGGCACTGACGCCCGAGGAGCTGCGCTTCCTGGTGAAGGGCCTGACCGATGGCAGCCTGGCGGACGAGCAGGTCGGCGCCTTTGCGATGGCGGTCTATTTTCAAGGCATGGAGATGCCCGAACGCATCGCCTTCACCGAGGCCATGCGCGATAGCGGCGATGTGCTGAACTGGCAGCAGCTCGACCTCGACGAACCCGTCGTCGACAAACATTCGACCGGCGGCGTGGGTGATAAGGTCAGCCTGATGCTGGCCCCGATCGTGGCGGCCTGCGGCGGCGCGGTGCCTATGATCTCCGGTCGTGGCCTCGGCCATACCGGCGGCACGCTCGACAAGTTCGACAGCATCCCCGGCTATAACACCGCGCCTTCGCCCGAACTATTCGTCAAGGTGACGAAGGAAATCGGCTGCGCGATCATCGGCCAGACCGCCCGCATGGCGCCGGCCGACAAGCGTCTTTATGGCATTCGCGACGTGACGGCGACCGTCGAATCGATCCCGCTGATCACCGCTTCGATCCTCTCCAAGAAGCTCGCCGCCGGGCTGGATGCCCTGGTGATGGACGTGAAATTCGGCTCCGGCTCCTTCATGGGTCCGCTGGATCGCTCGCGCGAGCTGGCTGACAGCATCGTCAAGGTCGCAACCGGCGCCGGGGTTCCGACCCGCGCCCTGCTGACCGATATGAACGAAGTTCTGGGCTGGACTGCTGGCAATGCCGTCGAAATGCGCGAAGCCGTCGAATATCTGACCGGCGCCAAGCGCGAAGCCCGCCTGCATGAAGTAACCAAGGCCCTGGCCGTCGCCATGCTGCGCGTCGCCAAGCTCCATGACAGCGATGAAGCTGCGGCCCAGGCCGTTGAGGACAGCCTTTCGTCCGGCAAGGCGCTGGAGAAATTCGCCGCCATGGTCACAGCCCTGGGTGGCCCGGCGGACTTCGTCGAGAAGTACGATACGCACCTCGGCAAGGCGCCGATTATCAAAGCTATCACCGCACCCAAGGCCGGGTTCGTCTCTGCTATCGATACCCGTGCTGTCGGGCTTGCTGTCGTCGCCATGGGCGGCGGGCGCACCCGCTCGGCCGATGCCATCGATCATGCGGTCGGCTTTACCGAGATCGTGGGTCTGGGTGCCGAGGTCGGCCCGAACCTCCCGCTCGCCATCGTGCATGCGCGCGACGAGGCACAGGTTCAGCGCGTGCAGATGATGTTCGATGCCGCCTTCACCATTGGCAGTGTTGCGCCGAAGGCCGGACCCGTAGTGGCGGAAGTGCTGGGGGCTTAAGCCCCCTCAGCCAAGGCCCGTGATTCTTCAAGGTCAGGCCTTGCCGCATCAAAGCTGCCTTGCCATCCTTCTTCCTGCACCTTGGGGGAGAGAGCCGTGAGAGTTTGCCTGCGCGCCGTTGGCCTTTCTGCCCTGCTGGCTCTTGCCCTGCCCGAGGCGGTGTTTGCCCAGACCGCCCCGGCGCCTAAGCCGGAGGTGCGCAAAGCAACCGGCGGGCAGCCGCCGGCGTGGATGGTCCCCGACACCGCCCCGGCGCCAGCACCTGCTTCGGCAGCACAAGGCTGGTACGCCCTGGTGCTGGCGGGCAGCGACGAACATCCCGTCTTCGACCGCTTCACCGTGGATTTTGCCGCCCGGCTGCGCCAGGCCAAGGTCGATACGGTTAGCTATCTTGCCGGCGGCGCCCCGACGCGAGAGAAGGATGGCGAGGTCAACCCCGTAAAGCTGCGAGACCCGGCTCGCGGCGTGAACAACGCCTGCCTGCTTTATGTGACCTCCCACGGCAGCCACGATGGGTTCGTCGAATATGCCAAGGACCCTCGGGGACTTGGCGTTCTCACCGCCGGCGATCTGGCGGTGCTGGCCGATCAGACCTGTGGCACCCGCCCGGCCGCGATCGTGGTTTCGGCCTGTTATGGCGCCGCCATGGTGACCCCGACCCTACTGAAGCCTAACCGCGTGGTGCTGGCCGCCGCCCGGCGGGATCGGTCTTCCTTCGGCTGTTCCTTCACCGATACCTATAATTACTTCGACGGCTGCATCCTGAAGAACTGGGACGAGTCCTCGACCTGGGTCGATCTCTTCCGCCGCGCCAAGGCCTGCATTTCCGAGCGTGAAGGCCCCCGCAAGGATGCCTCCGAACCGCAGCTCTTTGTCGGCGATGCCGCCAAGACGCTCGCCGTGCCCAACAAATGAAGATTGGCGGCGCCCTCCTCGCCCTCGGCCTCCTCCTCTGCTCTCCGGTCCGGGCGGAAACTTACGTCTTGGCCTTAAGCTGGCAGCCGCAATTCTGCGAGGAAGCCGGCGCCAAGAAACCCGAATGCAAGATCCAGCAGGGCACCTATTTTGCGAGCCGGCTGGTGCTGCATGGCCTCTGGCCTCAGGGCGGGGAATATTGCGGGATCGATGCGACGCAGGAGAAGGATGATAAGGCCGGACGCTGGGAGAAGCTGCCCGATCTCGCCCTGTCTCCTGCCACCGCCGAGGCCTTGAAAGAGCTGATGCCCGGCCGGCAATCGCACCTCGATCGCCATGAATGGGTGAAACACGGCAGCTGTTCCGGCCTCGATCCCGAAACCTACTTCGCCCGGGCCATCACTCTGGTGCGGCAGGTGAACGAGCGGCCGTTGGCCCAATTGATCGGCAGCAATGCCGGCGGCAAAATCGCCGCGACCGAGGTCTGCCGGATCACGGCGCGGGACTTCGGCCCCGATGGCTTGCGCGCCGTCAGCCTGAAGCTGACCAAGCAGGACGCGTTGCAGGAGGTCCGGATCTTCCTGAGCAGGACTGACAAGCTAGAAATCGCCCCCGGTTCCCGCGACAGGATGGCCTGCCGGGGTGTTGGCGGGCGTCAGATCAGCATCGACGCCGCCAATTAGCCGGCCGCTTGCGCCGCCGCAATCCGATCGAGCGCTTCGCGGGCATCCAGCAGCAAGGCATCCATGGCCTTCGTCGCGCTATTGGCATCGCGCGCCAGAATGTGGTCGAGCACATCCTTATGCAGCGGCAGGCTTTCCTTGGGCTTGCGCGCATGACGCGCGGAATAATCGAAACTGGTGATCAGGGCATTTTCGATGAGGGTGCCGAGCGCGCCAATGAGCTCATTGCCCGTTGCGGTCAACATCGCCTGATGAAAGCGGAAATCGGCCGTCGACCAATCCTGATGGGTCGTCGACTCCGCCATCGCCTGATAGGCATCCGAGAGTTCGGCCGCTTGCTCGGCCGTATGATTCTGGGCGGCTAGCCCGGCCGCGGCCGGCTCGATCATGTCGCGCATCTCAAGGAGCTTGCGGGAAAAAACCGTCAGATTGCCGGTACGGATCGTCCAATCCAGCACATCGGGGTCCAACATGTTCCAGTCTGACCGCGGGCGTACCTTGGTGCCGATCTTAGGCCGGCTGGCGATCAGCCCCTTGGCGGTCAGAACCTTGATCGCCTCGCGCAGGGCTGTGCGGCTGACCTGGAGTTCGGTTGAAAGCTCTTCCTCGTTCGGCAACAGCGAGCCTTCGGGATAGCCGCCCCCGACGATACGGCGCCCCAAATCATGCGCGACCTGCCCGTGCAGGCTGCGCTGGGAATAGGTGCGACGACCGGGCACTGGCGCCATCTGCAAATTCCTCTGGCAAGGGCTCTTCGGATTGCCCTATTCATCATACAATAATCTGATTAAGGTTCCTGCGCACTTAAACGATAAGTCCGACGGCGACAATGAGAATGATCGGTATCGATTGGGGAACCAGCTCCTTCCGGGCGTTTCGCTTTGGAGACGACGGAGCTGTTTTGGCAACCCACAGCGCCGCGCGCGGCATCATGACCGTGCAGGACGGCCGCTTTGCCGGGGCATTGTCTGAAGAGATCGGCCCCTGGCTCGATGGCTCGCCCGTGCTGCTGAGCGGCATGATCGGCAGCCGCCAGGGCTGGATCGAGGCCGCCTATTGCCCCGCCCCTGCCGGCGCCGACGAGATTGCAGGCGCCTGCCTTCCCTTGTCGGGTTTGAAGGGCCATATCGTTCCAGGCGTCTCGACCAATCGCCCCGACGTGATGCGCGGTGAAGAAACCCAGATCCTCGGCACGGGCATCAGCGACGGGCTGATCTGCACCCCCGGTACCCATTCGAAATGGGTCCGCGTCGCGGGCGGTAAGATCGTCGATTTCGCGACCCATATGACCGGCGAGCTTTATGCCGTGCTGCGCCAGCATTCGATCCTGGGCCGCCTGATGGACGGCGAAGCTGCCGACGAGGCAGCCTTCCTGGCCGGTGTCGAAACCGCCAAGACGGATCCGGCGCTTGGGCGTACGCTCTTCACCACCCGCAGTTACGGCCTTTTCGATCGGGTGCCGGCAACGGGCCTTGCGAGTTATCTGTCCGGCCTGCTGATCGGGACCGAGATCGCCTCCGAACCCGGCGACGGTCCGGTCTATCTGATCGCCACGCCGGCCTTGACCGCGCGCTATCAATCCGCCTTGGGCGTCTTCGGGCGCACGGCGCAATCCATCGATGGGGCAGAGGCCGCCGCCAAAGGCCTCTGGACCATCGGGCAAAGACTCTATGGGAGGGTGGCGTGAGCCAGCTGCTGGAGAAAATGGGGCCGCTGCCGCTGGTGGCGATCCTGCGTGGCGTGAAGCCGGATGAAGTGGAAGATATCGCCGCGATGCTGATGGCATCGGGCTTCCGCGCCATCGAAGTGCCGCTGAACAGCCCCGATCCGTTCGAGAGCATCACACGCCTCGTGAAGCGTTTCGGGGATCGCGCGCTGATCGGTGCCGGCACCGTGACGACGATCGAGCAGGTGACGCAGCTCGCCGCGACCGGCGCGACGCTCGCCGTCAGCCCCCATGCCGATGTCGAGGTGATCCGCGCCTCCAAGGCAGCCGGTCTCTACTCCCTGCCGGGCTTCTTCACCCCGACCGAAGCCTTTGCCGCCATCAAGGCCGGCGCCGACGGGATCAAGCTGTTCCCGGCCGAAGCCGCCTCGCCCGCCGTGCTGAAGGGCATGATGGCCGTCATTCCGAAGACCACCCCGGTCTTCCCGGTCGGCGGCATCACGCCCGACCGCATGAAAGATTATCGCGCTGCCGGCGCCTCGGGCTTTGGCCTCGGCGGCGCCCTCTATCAACCTGGACAATTTGCAGAAATGGTCGCCATGAAGGCGCACGCCTTTGCCACCGCCTGGACGGAGAACTAACATGACCAAGACCAAAGAACAGCTCCGCAGCCGCGAGTGGTTTGCCAATTCCGAAGATCCCGGCATGACCGCGCTCTATCTGGAGCGCTACCTCAATTTCGGCCTGACCCGCGAAGAACTGCAGTCGGGCAAGCCGATCATCGGCATCGCCCAGACCGGCAGCGATCTCTCGCCCTGTAACCGCCATCACGTCGAGTTGGCCGCCCGCGTGCGCGACGGCATCCGCGAGATGGGCGGCATTCCGCTGGAATTCCCGGTCCATCCGATCCAGGAAACCGGCCGCCGCCCGACCGCCGCCCTCGACCGCAACCTCGCCTACCTTGGCCTTGTCGAAATCCTGCATGGCTATCCGCTGGACGGGGTGGTGCTGACCACCGGCTGCGACAAGACCACCCCGGCCTGCCTGATGGCTGCCGCCACCGCCAATATCCCGGCGATCGTGCTCTCCGGCGGCCCGATGCTGGACGGCCATTGGCGCGGCAAGCTCGCCGGCTCCGGCATGGTGATCTGGGACAGCCGCCGTCAGCTTTCCGCCGGTGAAATCACCGAAGAAGAATTCCTTGAAGCCGCCGCCTCCTCGGCCCCATCGGTCGGCCATTGCAACACCATGGGCACCGCGCTCTCGATGAATTCGGTCGCAGAAGCGCTCGGCATGTCGCTGCCGCGCTGCGCCTCGATCCCCGCGCCCTACCGCGAACGCGCCCAGATGGCCTATCGCACCGGCAAGCGCATCGTCGACATGGTGTGGGAAGATCTCACCCCGTCGAAGATCATGACCAAGGCCGCCTTCGAAAACGCGATCGCCGTTGCCGCCGCCTGCGGGGCTTCGACTAATTGCCCGCCGCATCTGATCGCTATCGCCCGCCATGCCGGCGTCGATCTGACCTTGGAAGACTGGCAGCGCGTCGGCCATCCGATCCCGCTGCTGGTAAATTGCCAGCCGGCCGGCCACTACCTCGGCGAAGCCTTCCATCGCGCCGGTGGCATCCCCGCCGTCATGAAGGAACTGCTGAAGGCCGGCAAGATCCATGGCACCGCGGTGACCGTGACCGGCCGGACGCCGGCCGAATTCCTCGCCGATATCGAAATCGAAGATGCCGACGTCATCCGCCCCTATGAAAAGCCCCTGATGGAAGAAGCCGGCTTCATCGTGCTGTCGGGCAATATCTTCGACAGCGCCGTGATGAAGACCAGCGTCATCGGGCCGGACTTCCGCGCCCGCTACCTCTCCACCCCTGGCGATCTCGATGCCTTTGTCGCCCGTGCCATCGTGTTCGACGGGCCGGAGGATTATCACAAGCGCATCAACGACCCCGCGCTTGAGATCGACGAACATTGCATCCTGGTGATCCGGGGCGCCGGCCCGGTCGGCTATCCGGGTTCGGCCGAAGTCGTCAACATGCAGCCGCCCGATGCCCTCATCAAACGCGGCATCAATGCCTTGCCCACCCTCGGCGACGGTCGTCAGAGCGGCACCTCCGCCAGCCCCTCGATCCTCAATGTCTCGCCCGAAAGCGCGGTCGGCGGCGGTCTTGCCCTGCTGAAGACCGGCGATAAGATCCGCGTCGATCTCAATACCCGCAAGGTGGACGTGCAGCTCTCCGAGACGGAGCTGGCCGAACGTCGCAAGAACCCGGCGACCCAGTATCCTGCCAATCAGACGCCCTGGCAGCAGATCCATCGTGAAACCGTGGGTCAGCTCTCGACCGGCGGCTGCATGGAAATGGCGACCGTCTATCAGCATGTGGTCGCCAACGGCACGCCGCGCCATTCGCACTAGGTTTGATTGGCCTGCTTGAGGCCGCCGTACTACTTGAGGCCAGAAGACAAGAAGCCCCGGCATCGTCCGGGGCTTTTTCTTGCCCGGAACGGCGTCACCCTTAATCGTTTCAGGAAAATCAGCAGCTTGAGCGAAACCGGGGCCGCTGCTTTACGTTTACGTAAAGCCGGATTTCGGACGAAAAAAAGGCCGCACACGAAGCGCGGCCCGAGTTTAGGGAGGAAACGTCCGCGGAAGCGGACCATCATCGAAGCGATGATGCAATGCAATATATGAAACTAGACTACACATGCGCAATAGGAATCTCTCTGCGAAACGCGCATGACGCGCATGCGATCCGCGCCAAAAACGCAGAGCTCGCCCGCTATCCCCTTCATATTACTTAAATTTTCTTTAGTTTCCGTCCGTGTACCGCCTAAGGGGTAGGCAGGTCGCTTAGAAAGGGTGCGTTTTCAGTTTGGTTCGAAAAAATGTCATACCGTTACATATGTGACGAACTGACGTTAAATTACAGACCTGTTACGGCTTCGCACTGCAAAATGTCGGCGATTAAGCCCGAAGATGACGCACGGGGAAGAAACGGCGCAATAATCCGTCTTTCGGCCCCGCAATCAGGGACAGAATATAAAAACCGCCAGCCGCCAGGATGATCGCCGGGCCAGATTGCAGATCGCGATGGAAGGACAGCACCAAGCCGAGATAGCCGGAGAGCATCGCAATCAAAATACTGCTGAGCGCCAGCCCCACGATTGAGCGGGCCCAGAATTTGGCCGCCGCCGCCGGCAGCATCATGAGGCCAACCGCCATTAGGGTACCCAGCGCCTGGAAACCCGCCACCAGATTCAGAACCACCAGCACCAGAAAGATGGAATGGTAGATCGCGCCGCTCTTGCCGATGGCTTTGAGGAAGCCCGGATCGAAACATTCAACCAGCAGCGGGCGGTAGACGATCGCCAGAGTGATGAGCGTGACACTGGCAATGGCTGCCACCAGCAACATAGCGGCATCATCGACCGCCAGCACGGTGCCGAACAGCACATGAATGAGATCGACGTTCGAGCCTTTCGAAGAGACGATCATCACCCCGATGGCGAGCGAAATGAGATAGAAGGCGGCGAAACTGGCGTCTTCCCGCTGCCCCGTAGCACGGGTGACAAATCCCGCCGTCAGCGCCACCAGAATGCCGGCGGCAAACCCACCGAGCCCCATGGCCCAGAGCGACAGGCCAGCAAAGAGGAAACCGACGGCCGCCCCCGGCAGCACCGCATGGCTCATGGCATCGCCAACGAGACTCATCCGGCGCAAGATCAGCAGGGTTCCGACAGGACCGCAGCCCAAGGCCAGCGCGATGCAGGCGATGAGGGCGCGGCGCATGAAGGCGAAATCCAGGAAAGGATCGATCAGCAATTCGGCGAACATGCCGACTTGTTACAGCATAACAGATCGACTGGCGAGCCAAGCTTATGGAATATCTGCCCCGCAGGACCCAGAAACAGGAAGACAGCAGCATGATAGAGACCGACCGACTGACGCTTCGTGCCCCCCGGGTCCAGGATGCGGGTGCGATGCTGGATTACGTCAGCCGCAACCGGGCGCATTTAGGGCGGTGGGAGCCCTCGCGCGGGGATGCCTATTATACGCTGGACCATTGGCAACGGCTGCTGGCCGAACAAGAGGGCGAAATCGCCCGTGGTACTGCCGTGCGCTTCTTGATGACGCGGCGCGAGGATCCCGGCCGGGTCATCGGGACGGTCAATTTCACGCAAGTCTTTCGCGGCGCCTTCCTTGCCTGTTATCTCGGCTATGGGCTGGATGGCGCGTCCGAAGGCCAGGGCCTAATGTTCGAGGGCACCCAGGCCGCGATCGATCATGTTTTCAGCGTAGTGGGCCTACATCGCATCATGGCGAACTATGTCCCAACCAACGAGCGCAGCGGGCGGGTGCTGCGGCGCCTGGGCTTTAACGTCGAAGGCTACGCCCGCGACTACCTCTATATCAACGGCGCCTGGCGCGACCATATCCTGACGTCGCTGAACAACCCGATGCCGGTGGTCCCGGCGTAGGGGCCCCGCCCCTCAGGTCTCAAGTAGGCCGAAGGCCGATAGACCCACGCAAAAACACCCGCCTCAAGTAGCGCAAAGCGCGATAGGCAAAAAAAAGACCCCGCCGAAGCGGGGCCTTTCCCAGACTGGTCTGAAAGAAGGGTGGGATTAGCCACCGATTTCCTTCATTTCGCCCTTGGTGAACTGCCACCAGGTGTACTTCGAGACCTTCAGGTCACCCTTGGCGTCGAACGCCAGTTCGCCCAGAACGGTCTGGAAGGTCGCTGCGCGCAGTGCCTTGGCAACGTCTTCGGCCTTGGTCGACTTGGCAGCTTCCGCGCCCTTCGCCCAGACTTCGACGCCCGAGTAAGCGAGCAGGGTGTAGCCTTCCGGCTCGTAGCCACCGGCGCGGAACTTGTCCACAACGGCCTTGGCGGACGGGATCTTGGTGGGATCCGGATCGAAGGTGTAGAGCACGCCTTCGCCGGCATCGCCCGTGATCGACCAGAATTCCTTCGAGACGATGCCATCGCCCGAAATGAACTGGGCCTTCAGGCCCTGGTCGCGCATCTGACGAACCAGCAGACCGCCTTCGTTATGCAGACCACCGAAGTAGACGACTTCGATGTTTGCAGCCTTCATCTTCGACACGAGGGCCGAGAAGTCCTTGTCGCCGATGGTGACGGCGTCATAGATGGCTTCCTTGGTGCCCTTGGCGTTCAGTGCCTTCTTGGTTTCGTCGGCCAGGCCCTTGCCATAGGTGGTCTTGTCATGAATGACGGCGACCGGCTTGCCCTTGAACTTGTCAGCGATGTAGCCACCGGCAACGGTGCCCTGCTGATCGTCACGGCCGCAAACGCGGAACACGTTGGTGCCCTTGGCCTTTTCGGTCAGATCCGGGTTGGTCGAGGCCGGCGTGATCTGCAGGATGCCTTCTTCGGTATAGACTTCCGAAGCCGGGATCGAGACCGACGAGTTGAAATGGCCCAGAACGAACGGGACCTTCTTGGTCGCCAGCTGGTTCGCGACCGACACGCCCTGACGGGCATCAGAAGCATCGTCGCCAAACGCGATGACCAGCTTCTTGCCGAGGACGCCGCCCTTGGCATTCAGATCGTCAACCGCCATCTGGGCGCCACGCTTCAGCTGTTCGCCGAACGCAGCATTCGGACCGGTGAAAGGACCGGCGACGCCGATAGTAATATCCTGCGCCAGCGCAGCACCCGAGCCGACCGAAACGGCCAGCGCAACGGCGGCGCCGAAGGCAAACTTCTTCATTCCCCAAACTCCCTTTTGGTTGCGACGCCGCGACCGGCACCCTGAAGCCTTATTATTTGGGCCCCCGCGACGACTGGCCGTATCGTGCATGAGCGAAAGACGAAAGTCCATGACCGACAATCACGGATTTTTTACCGCCGTTTTCGCGCAGGACGCGCAAACGTTTTTCCAGACTGGACGGTAGCCAATTGCCCCGGCAAGGTGCCGCGAATCCCAGTCCAACCGACCAAGGCGCACTCTCTTCATGTCCATCGACCAAGCCGTTCGCGATCAATATGAAGCGCTCCCTTATCCCTCCCGCGACCCTCGGGACGAGGCTAAGCGCCTGATCACCGGCAGCCCCAGCCAGATCGATGAGATCGCCTATCATATCTTCGGCGGCAAGCTGCCCGATCGGCCTTTGCGGATTCTGGTCGCCGGCGGCGGCACCGGCGATGCCCTCGTGATGCTGGCCCAGCAGTTCAAGGATAGCGGCCGCAGCGGCGACACGATCGTCTATCTCGACCAATCGAGCGCCTCGCGCAAAATTGCCGAGGCGCGGATCGCCGCCCGTGGACTGACGGTGGAATTTATCACCGGCTCGCTGCTCGATATCGCGTCGATGGGGCTAGGGCCGTTCGACTATATCGACAGCTGCGGCGTGCTCCATCACCTCGATAGCCCGGAAGCGGGCCTTGCCGCGCTTGCCTCGGTCCTGACGCCAGAAGGCGGGATGGGCTTGATGGTCTATGGTGCCTATGGCCGGCGCGGGGTCTATGATTTACAGGCGATCCTGCGCGCCGCCGCTGCCGACGGTACGCCGCAAAAGCGTGTCGCGCTGACCCGCAAGATCCTGGCGGGACTGCCCCCGACCAACTGGCTCCGCCTCAATCGTCAGGTGCGCGACCATACCGGCACCGATGCCGAGGTGTTCGATCTGCTGCTGCATGCCCGTGATCGGCCCTATACTGTCGGCGACATCCTGACTTGGCTGGCGGGGGCCGATCTTCGGCTGGCCGATTGGGCTGAACCCGCCCGCTATGATCCGGCAAGCTTCATGACAGACGCGGAAGTGCGGGGGAAATTTGCCGGCTTGCCGGACCCGGAGCGCTGGGCCCTAGCCGAACAGCTGGCAGGCGGACCGCCGCAGCATGTCTTCTATACGGTCAAAGTGCGTAATCAGGTCGCACCACCGGCCGCCGACGATCTCGATGCGATCCCGGTTTTTCGCAAACAAGACGGTCCTTCCGTCTTGAAAGCGGCCGGGTCACGCTTGGTGCTGGAAGCGGATGATGGGGTGGTGGTGCTGAAGCGCCCGTTGCCGGTACAATCCCCGCAGATCCTGCCGCTCATCGATGGGCAGCGCAGCTGGCGGGCGATCTTCGCCGCGATGGATCGCAAGGGGTTCGACGAAGCCCAGCAAAAGAAAGCCGCCGAGACCCTGGTGCGGGCGCTAGGCGGCATCAATCTTCTGCTGCTGCGGCGGGCTTAGAAACAAACCTTAAAAACGCGAACGCCGAGACCAGGGGAGGGTCTCGGCGTTCTACAAGCGGCAACGTCTTTGAGGGGAGCAAAGACGGCTGTTACGCCTACGGTCTTGCGACCGGGGAGAAGGCGTATCCTTCGGGGCTAGTTAGGCGCGCCAGAAGGGCTTGTCCATTTCCAGAGCAGCGTCAGAGCGGGTCACGCCAATGTCGGAGAGCAGACGCTCGTCCAACGAGGCGAGAGCACGACGCTCAATCGCGCGCTGCATCCAGACACCGGCCACTTGGGCCAGCGCGGCCAGCGTGAAACGCGGCGCTGCATAGGCAACAGTGGTGGTCATCGAGCGGGCCATGGGAAGTATCTCCTAAAAGTGCCGCATCCGAGCGGCCGGTCTGCCGCGATCCTGCGGCGGGGTAGCGTTGTTTTGCTACACGGACCTTAGGCCAACCTTGACCGATTGTGCAGCGCAACGATGGCAGCGGAGACGTGCGCGCCGCGCATGAGATGCCTGTTATGCAGGCAGCGCATCTTTTGTAATCAGTGACTTATGAAACTTTCTTGTCACGAAAACGGCTGATTTGCGGCAATTTTCACCTTCCGACGAAGGGTGCGCCGCACGCATAGAAAACGATCATTGCGCTACATATTTGGACAGGAAATTGCCGGAAGTGCGACAGTGTGGCTGTAATTGGGGTTCATCGGCGGATGTAGCGCCAGGGATAGTGGGTCGCGGATTACCGCGATTTCGGGCACGCGCCGTGCGATTCGACGCGGTGCGGGGTGACTCGGTTCTTCATGGCGGGATGGGCCGGGACGACGCGGGTAGGCCACACGAGATCCCAGGGTCAACCCTGGGATCTCGAGTTTCAATTGTTTTGGCTTTAGAAGCGAAGGCCGGAGGGGTCAGATGCTAGGCGCTGGGGAGCACAGGCGCGCAGCATGCTTGAGGCACGTGGGCACGGCACCGAGCATTCCCGGCAACGCCGCAGATGGCTCCTCCGGCCGAGCCTCAGGACTCGTTGACGGCGCTGGCTTCGCTATCTTCGCTGGGCGGATTGCGTAGCACGACGCCTTGCAGACGGCGGCCATCGGCTTCGGTGACTTCGAACTGGAAGCCACTGTCGGGATGAGTCAGCACCGCGCCCACCGTCGGCACTTCGCCGGCGAGCGAGAAGATGAGACCGCCAACGGTATCGACCTGCTCGCGTTCCTCGTCGGTTAGGAAAGTCCCGATCTGGGTTTCCAGATCTTCGAGCGGCATGCGGGAATCCAGCATCAAGCGGCCGGCTTCATCGCGTGCCACGATCGGAGAGGCTTCTTCCTCGTCATGTTCGTCTTCGATATCGCCGACGATCTCTTCCATCAGATCTTCGATGGAGACCAGCCCGTCGATGCCGCCATATTCATCGACCACCAGGGCGAGATGGCAGCGGTTGAGGCGCATCTGCGCCAGCATATCGAGCACGGTGGTGCTGGGCGGCACGAATAGGGTTTTGCGGATCAGCTTCTCGATCGGCACCGATTCGCCCCGGCGGGAGGCGGCAAAGACATCCTTGATGTGGACCATGCCGATCACATCGTCGAGCGTCTCTTTATAGACCGGCAGGCGCGAGTGGCCCGCCTCGAGGAGAGTATCGATCAGCTCTTCGAACGGCAGGCCCACTTCGACGGCCACGATATCGGACCGCGTCACCATCACGTCGGCAACGGTGGAGCCCTTGAGATCGAGGATGTTGCGCAGGAGCTCGCGCTCGCTCGCCTCCATCGGAGTGGCGCCCTCGTCGCCATTCCCTTCCTCGATCAGTTCCTCGATGGTTTCGCGCACGGACTGGTCCGCACTGCGCAGGCCCATCAAGGCCAAGAAGCGATTCATCAATCGGCCGGAGCGTGGCGTTTGGTGCCGCTCCGGCCCGCGACTAGACGCGCTGCCGTCATTCATGGCCGTTCAACTGTTCCTCTGGATGGATATATGGGTTGGCGATCCCAAAGTCGGCCAGGATAGCCGCCTCCGTCGCTTCCATATCTTCCGCCTCGTCTTCGTCCTCATGATCGTAGCCCAGCAGATGCAGGGTACCATGGACGACGAGATGGGTAATGTGATGCGTAACCTGCTTGCCCTGTTCGGCCGCCTCGCGGCAGACCGTTTCATAGGCCAGCGCGATATCGCCGATCTGGGGCGGCGGCATGTCGGGCGCAAGCGGTCCGTCGAGCGGATCGTCGCTCGGGAAGGACAGCACGTTGGTTGGATTGTCCTTACCGCGCCACTCGCGATTTAGGATCCGCACGGCGGCATCGTCGGCCAGCAGCACGGATACAGCCCCGACGGCCAAATCCGGCGCGGTCTTGCTCAAAGCCGCGCGGATCGCCTGTTCGACGAGGCTGATCGCGTCGGGCACATCGTCCCAGCGGCCAGCCTCGATGCTTATGTCTATATCAAGCGTCAACCGCCACGCTCCTCAGGGCGGCTCGGCAGGGTCAGCCGCTGTTCGTCCTTGGCGTTGTAGGCCTTGACGATGCGGGTCACCATCGGATGGCGCACGATGTCCTGTTCATTGAAACGCACGAAGGAAATCTCCTTCACGCCTTCCAGCACCTCGATCGCATCTTTCAGACCCGAGCGCGCGCCCAGCGGCAAATCGATCTGGCTCAAATCGCCGGTGATCGCCATGCGGCTGCCTTCGCCCATACGGGTCAGGAACATCTTCATCTGGGTCGGCGTGGTGTTCTGCGCCTCATCCAGGATAATGAAAGAATTGGCGAGGGTGCGGCCACGCATGAAGGCCAGCGGCGCCACTTCGATTTCGCCCGACTCAAGGCGCTTTTCCACCTGATCGGCCGGCATCATATCGTAGAGCGCGTCATAGAGCGGACGCAGGTACGGGTCGACCTTGTCCTTCATGTCGCCGGGCAGGAAGCCGAGCCGCTCGCCCGCTTCCACCGCCGGACGCGACAGGATAAGGCGCGTCACCCGGCCTTCCAGCAGCAGCGAGACGGCCTTGGCAACCGCCAGATAGGTCTTGCCGGTACCGGCCGGGCCGATGCCGAAGACCAATTCATAATCGCGCAAGGCCTGGAAATAGGTGCGTTGCCCTGGCGAGCGCGGCTCGATGGTCTTGCGCCGGGTGCGCAGGGCTTCGGCTTCACCGCCCCCGCCTTCGGCCGGGGGCGCTTCCGCCATCCGGACCGCCGCATCCACCTCGCCCATATCGATCGGGCGGCCACGCTTGGCCCGGCCATATAGTCCGGTCAGCGCGTCCTTGGCGATCTGAGCCGGCCCTGCCGGTCCATTGATCGCCACCATGTTCCCGCGCGGAACGATGGCGATTTCGAGCAGCTGCTCGATCCGCGCCAGGTTCCGGTCATGCTCACCGAACAACAGCGGCAGCAGCGCGTTGTCTTCGAAAGAAACATAGAGTGGTTCGACTTGGCCCTTGATGGACGTATCGGTCACGCAGTCACCCTCGGTTGTGGCGATGAAAGAGAAGAGGCGACAGGAGCCCCGTCGATGAGGCTACCGGTCAATGAATAGGCATGTTCCCGATCGATTCGCACCATTCGGATCGATCCGACCAGATCCTCGCCGCCCTGGACATGGACGGGTTGGAGATAGGGCGAACGGCCCATCATCTGGCCTTCATGTTTGCCCGGCCGCTCGAAGAGAACCGGCAGCACACGGCCAACCGTCTCGCGATTGAAGGCAGCATTCTGGGCCCGCAGCAGATCGTTCAATTCGGCCAAACGCGCATCCTTTACCTCTTCGGGCAGCTGCTGATCCGAGAGAGAGGCGGGCGTGCCGGGGCGCGGGCTATATTTAAAGGAGAAGGCTTGCGGGAATGTGACATCCCGCACGAGGCGCATCGTCGCCGCGAAATCCACGTCGCTTTCGCCCGGGAAACCAACGATGAAATCGGACGAGAGCGCCAGATCCGGCCGCACGGCCTTAAGCTTATCGACGATCCGGCGGTAATCGTCGCCCGTATGCTGGCGGTTCATCATCTGCAGAATGCGATCCGAGCCCGACTGTACCGGCAGGTGCAGGAAGGGCATCAGCTGCGGCAGGGCGCCATGGGCCGCGATCAGATCATCGCCCATGTCACGCGGATGCGAAGTCGTATAGCGGATGCGCTCCAAGTCCGGGATCTCGGCCAGGGCATAAGAGAGTTTGGCGAGCGTCCAGACCGACCCGTCCGGCCCGTCGCCATGGTAGGCATTGACGTTCTGGCCCAGCAGGGTGAGTTCACGCGCACCCAAATCGACGAGGCGGCGGGCCTCATCGAGGATCTTGGTGGCAGGGCGGGAGAATTCGGCACCGCGGGTATAGGGCACGACGCAGAAGGTGCAGAACTTGTCGCAGCCTTCCTGGATCGCCAGAAACGCCGTCACGCCATGGACAGAGTCCGGGGCCGGCAGATGATCGAACTTCGATTCGATCGGGAATTCGGTATCGAGAATGCCGAGGCCCGGCTGGGGCTGCCAGCCAACCTTGGCGACAGCCGCGCCGCGTTCGGCCCGCGCCACCATTTCGGGCAAGCGATGATAGGTCTGCGGGCCCAGCACGATATCGACGAAGGGCGCACGCGCCATAATCTCGGCGCCTTCGGCCTGGGCGACGCAGCCCGCGACCGCCAGGATCACCTTATTATCTTTGGCTTCCTTAATATCCCGCAGGCGACCGAGTTCGGAGAAGGTCTTTTCCGACGCACGCTCGCGGATATGGCAGGTATTGACGATCACCATGTCCGCTTCTTCCGGAGATTCGGCCGGGGCGTAGCCAAGAGGCGCCAGAACATCCGCCATGCGCGCGGAGTCGTAGACGTTCATCTGGCAGCCATAGGTGCGGATAAAGAGTTTTTTGGGCATCGTCCCCGGTGATCCTGACACTATCCAATAATACGCGACTTCCAGCCAACGCGGTAGCGCCTGCTTTAATCGTCCGCGCGTTTCGGCGCTTCGATGCGCCCGGCATTGGCCGCGGCCACCCCTTCGGAGACCAGCTTGTGACAATGGGCAGCCAACGCCTTGCGGCCCCCCTTGCCAAAATCGGCCAGGGCAACGGGGGGATGGAACACCAAGGTCACCTCAGCACTGCCCATACCTGCCACCTGCACCAGGTGGGGCGCCAGCGCCATATCGCCATACCACGCATAGAAGGGGCGCAGGGCCCGTCCGAGCGGGATGCCATTGAGCTTGGTATAGGCGATCGAGACCGGCTGGATTGTCATCGGCGGTTCGGTCGGGATTTCCGCGACACTGAACAGGGCACTCTTGAAGGGTAAGACCCGGTTGCCATCGTTGCTGGTCCCTTCGGGGAACAACACGAGATTGTCACCGGCCTTCAGACGGTCGGCGATGTCGTTGCGCTGGGTTTCGGTCGAATTGCGCTTGCGATCGACAAAGACCGTGCGCTGCAATTTTGCGAGCCACCCGAACAGAGGCCAGGTCGCGACCTCCGTCTTGGCAACGAAACTGACCTCGAGGAAAGAGCTTAAGACGATAATGTCGAGGTAGCTGGTGTGGTTCGCAATGAAAAGCGTCGGATGCGAGGTCGAGGCATCGCCGATCGTCTTAACCTTGAAGCCGAAGAGCGAGAGGCAACGACGATGGTACCAGACCGGAAACCGCGCCTTGGCCCGCCCCTTGAGATAGAGCAGAACCACCTGCACCGGCATCAGCGCAAAGGTAAAGACCAGATAGAGCGCCAGCTTAATCGCAGCGGCCAGCGAAGACCCTAAACCATCCAATTCAGCCTATTCCTAAATCAGTCGGGCGCATGGGTTTCGCGGGTGGTACGCGAATAATGGGCAGCGTATTTATCGGTCACGAGATCGGTTTGGACGATGATGAAAACATCGACGGTGTTGAATTGTTCGTCGATCACCGCGCCTTCGCCGATGAAACCGCCCAACCGCAGATAGCCCTTCACCAGCGGCGGCAATTCCGCCAGGGCCCGCCGCGGATCGATCTCGTCCTTGGACATCAGATCCATCGAGACATATTGCCCCGGCAGCGCTTTCACCGCGATCGCCTCGGGCGCGGGGTGGAAGTGATGCAGATACGAGAGCGCCAGAGCATGATCGGCCGGATTGGTGCCATGCAGGCTGGCGCAGCCGAACATCAGGACGATGTCATGCTTGAAAACATAGGCCGCGATGCCGCGCCACAGCAGCTGCATGGTCGGCCGGTTGCGATAGCGGACATCGACGCACGACCGCCCCAGTTCCAGCAGATTGCCGGGCAGGGCCAGCAGGTTGCTGATGTCATATTCGCTCTTGGAATAAAAACCGCCCCGCATGTCGGCGGCAGGCCGCCGGATCAGCCGGTAGGTGCCGACGATCGACTCCGGCCCCTCGCCCAAGGCATGGTCGACCACCAGCAGATGATCGCAGACCGAGTCGAAATGATCGACGTCGCGCTTGCTGGCGGCAGTTTCCGGGTCGGCTTTCGCCTCCATCTCCTCATAGAAGATGCGATAGCGAAGTTCCTGCGCCGCCACGATTTCCGCATCATTGGCGGCTAGGCGCACCTCGATATTGCCGATGACCAGGTCGCCGGCAAGCGGTCCCGTATCCGGGACGTGAGGGGATGACATCAGCGCGTTTTGCCCCGCTTGGGATTGGTTTCGCGGTCCAGCGGCACGCCGTAGAGTTCGAGCCGGTGATCGATCAGACGATACCCCAGGCCTTCGGCGATCTTCTGCTGCAGAACCTCGATCTCGCGATTCGAGAATTCAATGACTTTGCCGGTGTCGATATCGATCAGATGATCGTGGTGCTCCTCCGGCACTTCCTCGTACCGGGCACGGCCGTCGCCAAAATCATGCTTTTCGAGAATATTCGCCTCTTCAAACAGGCGAACGGTTCGATAAACCGTGGCGATGCTGATCCGGCTGTCGATCTCCGTCGCGCGGCGATAGAGAAGCTCAACGTCCGGATGGTCCGTCGCATCCGAAAGGACACGGGCGATCACGCGCCGCTGCTCAGTCATCTTAAGACCCCGATCGAAGCAAAGACGCTCCAAACGGGACATGCTGGTTTCGTTGGTCACGATGGCAGGTCCTCCCATTCGGAAGTGTTATACCGAATGGGAGGGAAGCCTACAAAGCCGATAATTGAGCTCTGTCTTTAGGCGGCCTGGGCGCCGCGGCGCGGCTTGGTACCAAGACCGATCTGCTTGGCCAGCTTGGAGCGCTGATCGGCGTAGTTCGGGGCGACCATCGGATAGTCGGCCGGCAGGCCCCAACGTTCGCGATATTGTTCCGGAGTCATGTTGAAAGCGGTCTTCAGATGCCGCTTCAGCATCTTCAACTTCTTACCGTCTTCCAAGCAAACGATGTAATCCGGCGTGACCGACTTCTTGACGGCCACAGCAGGCTCCGGGCGTTCGACGGCAGCGACAACCGGCGCCGAGCCAACACCAGCCAAGGCAGAATGAACTTGCTGTATCAGACTCGGCAATTCGCTTAATGGCAGACTATTTTTGGAAAGATAAGCGGCCACAATCTGAGTGGTCATTGCGGAAAGATCGGAGGTTACAGCGCTATCAGTCATTTTGGTAAGTACCTTGGAAGCCACAAACATGACTTATATAATCACCAAGACTGAGTTGCGCAATCATCGTCTGAGTATTTTTAATAGGAAAAGTTAACTGCGCCAAAATGCAGCAGAACTTGAATTCTTACTCATTCGTTAATTGAACCCTCCATCAAATCGCTTTCGTCGCCGTGGACTCGCACGAAAACTGTGACCTCGCGGGCAGAATGCATAATTTTGTACTACCCTCGACTGCGCTTCATTCAAGAGGCGCCCGCCGGACGCGGCGCATATCTGCGCAAAGTCGGGAACATCCTTCCGATCGATTGCAAATAAATATTAATTTCAATCAGTACTGAGGCATCAAACATCAAAATTCTTCGGCTGCTTAACCGCGATAAATAACACGAATACATATTCTGGAATTTCAGACAGCCAAAAACATGACTCAAGACCTGCACAACAGACCAACCGAACCTTAATCTTTCGGCGTCTTGCAAATCAGAAAAAGCCCTGTATTGGCATCACCGATTTATCACACCGGCGCAGGCGCCGATAAAAGCCCCTCATAAATCTCTCGCAGCGCCTGCCCATGGGCGGCAAAAGAATAGTAACGCAGCGCGGTTTCCTGCGTATGACCGGCATAGCGCGCCAATTCACCGCGATCTGTGTTAAGGCGCCGGAAGGCTGCCGCCAATGCATCGGGACGCGGCGGAACGATAAGGCCAGCGCCCGCCCCCTCAATATCCTCGGCAACCCCGACGGTCGGCGACAAAAGAACCGGCGTTCCTGCCGCCAACGCTTCGGCCCCGACCAGACCGAAACATTCGAAGACCGACGGCATCGCAATGATATCGACGGAGCGGAAGAAGGATTCGCGATCGGCTGCCTGCACGAAGCCGGCCCAGCGCACGCGGTCGGTCACGCGGCGGCGGTCGGCCCGCGCCTTCAGTTCCGCCTCGTCCCCGCCGGCCCCGGCGATCACCAGCCTGATGTCGGGCGCCATATCGAGGGCATCGATCAGCAAGCCGACATTCTTCTTAGGATGCAGACGGCCGATATAGCCGACGGTCAGCGGCGACCATTCGGGATCGGGCCCCTTGAGGCGCTTGATCAACTCATGCGTGACTTCGTCAAAGACCGGCAGACGGGCGACGACTGCCTTTGGGTGGTCATTGAGCAGACTTTCGCGGCGCTCAAGATCCGAGACCAAGATCACGCGGTCGAGGTGGCGCAGGTAATAGCTGCGCAGCGCTTGCTTGGCATAGCCCAGCAGTTTGGAGCTGGCATTGCCCATATCGAAGCGCGTCAGCCCTTCATGCGGCATCGCCACCACCGGCCGGCCAGCCTTTTTCGCCGCGCGAATCGCCTGGATGGTCGAGAGCACCCACATGGAATGGGCATGGATGATATCGTAATTGCCGGCGTTCGCCCTGAGCCAGGTGCCCATAGCGTGAGAGACGCCCCAGCGCACCGCCCGGCTGCCTTGCGCGAAGGGGAAGCGATGCAGGCCGACATCGGCGCGCGCCAGATCGGCCACAAAGCCGCCGATCAGACTTTCGGTTCCAGGTTCGACCGGAAAAGCGAGGTCGCATTGAATGCCGGCGCGGCGGGCGGCCAGAGCAACAGAAACGGCGGCCGAAGCGGTCCCGCCGGTGCGCGGATCGAGCCCGCTGGAGACAAAAAGAACTTTCATACTGCCCTTCTAGGCCTCAACCGCTGACGGGTTTTATGATATTTTGCTCGCCCGCATGAAGGGTATATAACCCGCCCCATGTCGAAAGTCCCGCTTCCCCCGATGTCGTCCCCCCGTCAACTCTCGACCCGTCATCTCATGATGCGTTTGATGCGCGATTATATGCGCCCCTATTGGGGCCGCTTCGCGGCAGCGATCCTCATGATGGTTCTGGGCGCCGGATCGACCGCCGCACTGGCGAAATTGATCCAGCCGGTTCTGGACGAAGTCTTCGTGCAGCGGAACTCCACCCTGCTGATCCCGATCGGCCTCGCGGTCTTTGCGACCTTCTTCATCAAGGCCATGTCGGCCTATGGCGAATCCGTGCTGGTCAATACGACGGGTCAGAAGATCATCAGCGATGTGCAGAAGCAGTTGTTTCGCCATCTAGTGCGATCCGATCTGGCCTTCTTCCAGGCCCATCCGACCGGCAGCCTGATCGCCCGTTTCACGACCGATATCTATCAGCTACGTTATGCCGTCGCCTCGGCCCTGACCGGCTTTGGCAAGGACAGCCTCAGCCTGATCTTCCTGGTCGGCGTGATGATCCATCAGGATCCCTGGCTGTCGTTGATCGCGCTGGTCGTCTTCCCAGCCGCCTATTATCCGATCGGGCGCCTTGCCCGCCGTATGCGCAAGGTGTCGGCCAATACGCAAGCCGAGACCGGGCAGTTCATGACCCTGCTGGAGCAGGTCTTCCTGGGCGTGCGGCACGTGAAGGCCTATGCCATGGAGGACTATGAGGCCAAACGCGCCGACAGTCTGATCGAGCGGCTGCGCGATCTGGTGGTCCGTGCCGGGCGGGTGCGCTCCATCGCCTCCCCGATCATGGAAATGATGGGCGGCCTCGCCATCGTCACCGTCATCGTCTATGGCGGTGCCCAGGTGGTGGACGGCGTCCGCACGCCCGGCGCCTTCTTCTCCTTCATCACCGCCGTGCTGCTGGCGTATGAGCCGGGCAAGCGGCTCGCCAATCTGAATGTCGTGCTGCAAGAAGGCATGGCGGCGGCCGACCGCGTCTTCAATCTGCTGGACCAACGGGCACAGGTCGTCAGCGCGCCCGGCGCCGCTGCGCTGAAAGTTGGCGCCGGCGAAATCGCCTTCCGCAATGTCAGCTTCCGCTATGCGACCCAGATCCGGCCGGCCTTGCAGGATTTCTCGCTGACCGTCGCGCCGGGCAGCAAGGTCGCCCTGGTCGGGGCCAGCGGATCGGGCAAGAGCACGGCCCTCAACCTCATCCCGCGTTTCTTCGATGTCACCGACGGCCAGATCTCGATCGACGGTCAGGACATCCGCAGCGTCACCCTCGAATCACTACGCGCCAACATCGGCCTCGTCAGTCAGGAAGTCAGCCTGTTCGACGATAGTGTCCGGGCTAATATCGCCTATGGTCGGCCCGGCGCGAGCGAGGAAGAGATCGTGGAGGCGGCCAAACGTGCGGCGGCCCACGACTTCATCACCCAGCTGCCCAAGGGCTATGACACCACGGTTGGCGAGATGGGCGACAAATTGTCTGGCGGCCAGCGCCAGCGCATCGCGATCGCCCGCGCCATGCTGAAAAATGCTCCGATCCTGTTGCTGGACGAAGCGACCAGCGCACTCGACACCGAATCGGAACGCGCGGTGCAGACGGCTCTCAGCGATCTGATGAAGGGCCGAACCACTCTGGTCATCGCCCATCGCCTCTCAACCATCATGGATTCCGACCTGATCTACGTGTTGCAGGACGGGCAGGTCGCCGAACGCGGGACCCACGCCAGCCTGATGGCGGCCGATGGGATCTATGCCCGGCTGCAAAGCGCCGAGTCCAAAGAGGCATGAGGCCGCCGGCCTTCTGGCAGAAAGGTGGATGGCAGGCCGAGGTGCTGGAGCCGATCGGCGCGCTTGTCGGTTTCCTTGCTCGCCGCCGCCAGACCCGGGCCCGGCCGTTCGATCCTGGCGTGCCGGTGATCTGCATCGGCAATCTGACGGTCGGCGGCCAGGGCAAGACTCCGGTAGTGCTAGACCTCGCCCGCCGCCTGCTCGCCAAAGGCCGTAAGCCAGCGATCCTGTCGCGCGGCTATAAGGGCCGCCTCAGCGGTCTGCGCGTCGATCCGTCCCTGCATGGTGCCGGCGATGTCGGGGATGAGCCACTACTGCTGGCCGCCGCCGCCCCGACCTATATCGACCCCGACCGGGCCGCAAGCGCCAAGCGCGCCGTGGCCGAGGGTGCCGATTGTCTGCTGATGGACGATGGGTTTCAGAATCCGGGGCTGAAGAAGCATCTGTCCTTCATCGTCATCGACGGCCCGAGCGGGTTCGGCAATGGCTATGTGATGCCCGCCGGGCCGCTGCGAGAGAATCCCCGCGATGGGCTGCAGCGCGCCGATGCCGTCGTCCTGATCGGCGAGGATCGTCTGGGATTGAAGGACCGGCTGGCGGCCGTGCGCCCGGTTCTGCTGGCGAAACTGATGCCGGGTGCGCTCGACCCGCTGGGACCGTTGGTGGCTTTTGCCGGGATCGGGCGGCCGGAGAAATTCTTCGATAGCCTGCGCGAGTTGAACGTCCCCCTCGCGGCCACCGTGCCTTTCGACGATCACCATCCCTATTCCGCCGCCGATTGGGCACAGCTCCAGGCCCTTGCCAAGCAGCAGGGCGCCCGTCTGATCACCACCGCCAAGGATGCCGTGCGCCTGACACCGGAGCAGCGGGCCGAGGTGCTGGTGCTGCCGGTCGCCATCGGTTGGCAGGACCCGGACGCGCTGACCGCGCTGATCGAGGGGGTGCTATGAAGCGCCTGCGCCATCTGATCGAAGCGGGCGTCGTGCTCGCCTTCCTCGGCCTTTTTAAGCTGCTGCCGCTCGATTCCGCTTCTGCCGTCGGGGGCTGGGTTGCCCGTAAGGTCGGGCCTTTGACCTCGGCCGACCGCATCGCCCGCCGCAACCTCAAGCGCTTCATGCCGGAGATGGATGAGGCCACTCGCGATGCGACCATCACCGCCCTCTGGGACAATCTTGGCCGCACCATCGGCGAATATCCCCATTTGACCGAAATCGCCGATACGCGGGTCGAGGTCACCGGGACCGACACCGTCAGCCTGCTGCGCGAGGATGGCGCCGCCGGGATTCTGGTGTCGGGGCACCTGGCCAATTGGGAATTGCTGACCATCGTTGCCGGTCGCCAAGGGGTCGAGCTGACCGGTGTCTATCGCCGCCCCAACAATCCCTATGTGGATCGCATCGTCCTGGGTCTGCGCGAACCGTCGGGCGGCAAGCTGGTGCCCAAGGGCGCCGAGGGCGCGCGGGAGATCCTAAAAACCATGATCGCCAAGCAGCACTTAGGGCTGCTGGTCGATCAGAAGATGAACGACGGGATCGCCGTGCCGTTCTTCGGCAGCCCGGCCATGACGGCGCCGGCGGCCGCTCAATTGGCCTTGCGCTTCAAATGCCCGCTGGTGCCGGTGCATCCGATCCGCCTGAAAGGCGCGCGCTTCCGGCTGGAGGTCCTGCCCCCGCTGCCCCTGCCCGACAGCGGCGATAAGGTGGCCGATACTTTGGCCGTCATGACCACGATAAACGGGCTCTTGGAAAGCTGGATCCGGGAAAATCCGGCGCAATGGCTGTGGATCCACAATCGCTGGCCTAAGGCCTGAGGCCTTAGCGACCATTTAGCGCGTCATTGACCTGCTGGGGGGCGAGGCCCGTGCGGCCTGAAATCGTCGCAACATAGCGTTGCCGGATCGTCAGGGCTGATTGCCGCCGCCACAGCTCCAGGTTCAGCAAGCCTTGCTGCTCTTCCTTGGTCAGCGGCAGGCCGCGTTCCTTCTCGATCCCCGGACGCAGATCGATGGTAGGGGCTTCGGCAAAGACATTGAGGGCCGGCAGCAATTCGATCACCCGTCCGCGATAGACCCGGGTCAAAGCGGCCGCCCGATCGGCATAGTCGGAATGGGTGATGCGGAGTTCGGATGTTTCGGTCCGCCCGGCATCCAGCACTGCTTTGCGCTCGGGGTCCGAAAAAGGCCGCCCCAGCATCGTCTGCATCCTGGCCAAGGCGTCGGCGCGTGGCGGGGCGCCCGGCGCTGGCGGAGCAGCTTGAGGGGGCGGCGGCGCGGTCACGGCTGGGGTCGGTACCGGCTTGGGTGGCGGGGTCGTCTGGAAGGTCGGGACGGCTGGCGCCGGGCTCAGGATCTGGCCCGTCGGAGCGGTGCCTTTGGCCTGTCCAGGGGGAGCAGCGGGCGCGGGAACCACCGGAGCCGGCTTGGCCGGCGCCTGCACTTCGGTAATGGGTTCGGGCAGCGGGGCCGCCTGTTTCAGATCGAGGGCCAGAAGAGGCGACGGCATCGCCAGAGCCAAGGCGACAGTGACCGCCTGAAACCGCCAATCCCGCCGCTCGCTCATCTGTTCGCCCATGCTAGACCCGATGATAGGGATGACCGCTGAGGATCGTCTCGGCCCGATAGATCTGTTCCGCAATCAGAACCCTGACCAGCATATGTGGCCAAGTCAGGGCGCCGAGCGAGAGCAGCAGATCGGCCCGCTGGCGCACCGCCTCATCCAGCCCATCGGCGCCGCCGATGCAGAAGACGAGATCCTGCACCCCGCCATCCTGCCATTTCCCGATGCGGGCGGCAAAGGCGGGACTATCGAGGCTTTTGCCTTTTTCATCGAGGGCGACCAGGGTGGCGCCGGGCGGAATGGCATCGAGAATAAGCCGCCCCTCCCGCAACTTCAGATCGGGAGGGGGCGGCTTCTTCTTGTCTTCGACTTCGATGAGCGCGAGGCGGGGCATGATGCGCCCGGCATACTCGTCGAACAGCGACTTCACCGCCGCATCACGGCATTTTCCGACCGCGATCAGCGTGCGTCGCATGGCACGGCCCTACTTACGCTTCGAGCGCTCTTCGCTCTCGACGCGGGCCAGCATGGCGCGATCTTCATCATCGAGATCATCGTCGGCGGTTTCGATCGGGCCGTCGCTGTCATCCAGCATATCGGCATCGAACGCACCCGATTCTTCGATCGCGGTCCGCAGTTCGGGCGGCAGATCGATGTTCCACATCTTCTCGAGATTATAGAAGCTGCGGACTTCCGGGCGGAAGACATGGACGATGATGTCCTTGGCGTCGACCAGCACCCAATCGGCCTTAGGCAGACCTTCGAGGGTGATGTCCTTGGCGCCGACTTCTTTGAGCTTATGCGCCAGCTTTTCTGCCATGGAGGCGACCTGGCGCGAGGAGCGGCCGGTAGCGATCAGCATATAGTCGGCGATGCTGCTCTTGCCGATCAGCGGGATCGTGACGATGCCTTCGCCCTTGTCGTCCTCCAACGATTGGCGGGCGATGTCGAGCATATGCTCAACAGAGGGCGTAACGGGGTCGGTCATCAGGTATCCTTCGGTCGCATAGACAAGAGAGTTATCGTTCAAACGCGGTGCAGGGCCGATTGGCCGCTGGCCCGCAGCAGGCTCGCCGAAGCCGGATGGCGCCGGATGGGAAGAAACACCCACCGGGGGACCTTGGTTCCGACCAGCCGTCGTGCCGCCTGCGGAGGCAACCGGAATCGCCACAGCCGCCGGGCCGCTAACGCGACCCGTGCGTCGGCAGAATAAGGCTCGCGCGCAAGAACCGCAATCGGCACGCACGCAGCGATGCTATGCCATCGCTGCCAACGGTGGAATCCCGCCAGATTATCGGCCCCCATCAGCCAGCAGAAATCGAGATGAGGATAGCGCCGGGTCAATTTTTCCAGCGTATCGGCGGTATAGCGGGTGCCCAGACGCGTCTCGATGTCGGTCACTTTGAGGCGCGGGTGCCGTGCAACTTGCCGCGCGAATCTGACCCGTTCGGCCAATGGCGCCATGCCATTTGCGGTTTTCAGCGGGTTCTGCGGGCTGACCAGCCACCAAACCTCGTCGAGTCCTAGCCGCTTCAGCGCTTCGAGACTGATATGCCGATGCCCCGCATGGGCAGGATTGAACGACCCCCCGAGGAGCCCGATGCGCCGTTTACGCTTCATCGAACCGTCATGGCATGGAAGCGATGCCACGGCAAGGGTAGCGCCTTGGATCTAGTCCGCCGCCCGCCGTCCAGCGACCGCCCGTTCGACTCCCGGCACCGCATGATCGCGATACCAGGCGATCGCCGCTAGAACCTCCGCCGTCGGTACCGCCTGTCCCGCACGGATCAGCTCTGCCGCCGCCCCGGCCATGGACGTCAGGATGCGGGCCGCTTCCGGCACGTAAGTTAAATCGGCGCCCGCGTCATGGCGGGCCTGGATGATCCGGTAGCGCAGATTCTCCGGCAGGGTCCAGGCGCTGACCAGGAAATCCTGCACGCTGACCGCCTGCCCCCGCACTTCGATCATCGCGTCGCGCTCTTCCGGCGTAAACCCGGTTGCCTCGATCCGCTCGCAGGCATCGATGGCGGCATTCATCATTGCGCGGATAAGGGTCCAATCCGTCGTCATGAAAAAAAACCTTCGCAAGAACCAGCCAACGGGATGATAGCCACCCGCCTTGGATTTGCCACTTGACCGCCCTCTGGCGCTAGAACCGCTTCAGCAGCTTCCCCGCAAACCGCAGCAGGCCGTTTGAGCGCGACGGCTTTTTCCGCCCGATGGGCGGTGCCGTGCGATCGGCCTCGATCTCGGCCAACTGGCGGCGGGATTTCTCGTCGCCCCCGCCCATCTCGATGGCCTCGCGTGTATACCGCTCCGCCTCATCGTGATCTTTCAAGCGCAGGTGCAGACGGCCGAGCAGGATCAGGATAGCCCCGCGATCCGGTGCCTCTTCACGCGCGGCAAGGCAGGAGGCGATCGCACCCCGGAAGTCGCCGCGCTTTTCCTGCACGGCCGCCAGCAGCAGATAGGGCCCGGGAATGCGGGCGACGATCGCGCTCGCCGCGCGCGCCAACCGTTCGGCTTCATCGAGATTGCCGGATCGCAATTCGAGTTTGCCGAGCACGACCTTATAGTGCGGGTTACTGGGGTCGAAAGCGACCGCTTGCCGCGCCGCCGCCAGGGCGCCGGGGATATTGCGTTCTGCCTGCAGATGGGCGCTGCGGGTCTTATAAAAGAAGCCCTGGTCACCGCCGACCGCGATCCATTTTGCCAGCAGACGGCCAAAGAGCGAGTCGGTGTCCTCGGTCGAGGTGCGGCTGACGAGAAACTCAGCCATAGGCTTCATTCCCGCAAAACTTTTATAGGCGCTGGCATCGGCCGCGATCAGCTGCTCGCCAAACAGGTTGAGCTTTTCAGCATCCGGCAGAGCGGCGGCACTTTTGAGACCCGTGAACAGCACATCCAGCTCGGCCGGCCCGCGCCGGGCCGCGATCTCTTCGACAATCCGGCGATGCTCTCCCTGATCGAAGAGGATGTTCAGATCAAAGAGGCTGCTACCTTCTTCCTGGATAGGGGCATCGGCATAGGCCCGGACGACGGCGGCCATGATCTTGCCGACAAAATCGCTGCGGACATGGGAGAGGTCGGCGTCGAAAATATCGTGCCGGCGGGTCAGCATGACGCTTTCAAAGCTCGGAAAATAATCGACGTAATCCCGCTGCCGCGTAATCTCGCCCGAGACCGCCCGCAAGATGCTCTTGGAGAACATATTGGCGGTGATGACGTCGTCGCTCGAAAAAGTCTTATTGAGGGAGATCGGCGAGGTGGTGAGCAGGATATTCACCCCCGGGTTCAGGCGCCGGATGATATCGATCGCCTTCGACACATAGTCGAAACAGGCCTCATAGCCCATCTGCACGAAGAAATAGCGCCCGGTGTCCTTGCGCATGCTGGCCGTCGGCAGACCTTGGATGAAGAGGTTGCTCTTCTTGTCGAACCAGCATTCGATATAGCCGAGCGTGATGACCACGGTCTTGGCCGCGAACAGCGCCCGATAGAGCCGGTAGATCTCGTTCCGGCGCTCGACCGCCCGCTCGATCTCGACCGGGACATAGCCATGCAGCTGCCCATCGATCACCCGGCCGTCTTCTTCGATGAAGAGGCCTTGCACATCCTCATAGCTCAAGGATTCTTTGCCCGCCTCGACATGCCGGGCATTGAACTCGACTTCCTGGAAGATGGCGGGCGGGGTGTATTTATTGAGGATCGAGGAAGTGTCTTCCCCGAAGAACTCCGACTCCGGCACGGTGAAAAGCGCCGCCGGCACATCGTAGCCCAAGTTTTTAAGGTGCTTTTCGATGTTGCGGGCAAAGCAGCTGCCGATGGTGAAGACCAGATCATCCCGGCCGATGCTGAAGCCCGGCGTCACATGGGGAAAGACATCCGGCAGCAGGCGCCCTTTGGCATTGCCGAATTTGGAATAGCTGTTGCGACGCGCCAGTACGTCTTCGATCGGGAGCATCAATTTCCGCCCTTACCCTGAATAAACCGCCCCCTTAGGGGTTCTGATAGAGGCCCGTCATCCAATCATCCGGCAAGGCATGCCGCGCCGGCATGAATTGCACCGAAGAAATATCCCGCGTCCGCCCTGCCGCCGGCACGCTGGCGCGGTGCAGACAGAGTGTGGTGTTGCAGATCATCGCTGTCCCTGGCGGTCCGATCAGGGCGGTGGCCTCCCGGTCGCATTCCTGCCCGTCATACTCGAGCCGACTCTTCCATTGGCCAGATTTCACCAGCGTTTTCGAGCGATCGATGCTGTTGATTAGCAGTGGCCCATCGTCTGCGGTAACGTCCGAGAGATTGAAGAACAGGCGGTATTGTGCCGTCGACCGCCAGTCAAAATGCCAAAAATCGCTATAGACCTGCTCGCCGGCCGCCTGGACGACATGGTGGGTGCGGTAGAGGTGAAAGCTGAAGACCTCGAAATTCCCCAGATAAGCATCCGAGAAGGTCTGACGGACAGCATCGCTCATCACCGAGCGATAGGCGGGCAGGGTCTTTTCCGGCGCTTTCAGCATCCGGCTGGCGCCCCGGCGTCCCCGGCCCAGGGAAAATTCCGGGTCCTCGATCTGGGTAAGATACTGGTCTTTGAAGGCCTCGACATCGATCCGGTAGGGCAGCACGGCAAAACCGTCGCGCAGAAAGTCTCGCGTTAGGGCGTCCCGTGCGCCGAAGCCGGCAGAGCGGGCCCGGCCGGTCTTCACGATCCCGTCGATGTTATTCGCAAAGCCGGCTTCATTGCCAAAGAGCGAGCGCGAAAGCGATTTGCTGAGTGTAATCGCCGGGCCTTTTCGGCGGTTCCATTTCTGAACCTTTGTAAAAACGCTTGCCCCTTTGCTCGCCATACAACCGCCCTCAATAGAACCCGATGAACAGCCTGTGAGGGCCGCGCGCTTCTTGAATAAAGCGTCATGGCATGGAAGCCGTGCCACGGCAAGAGGAGCGCCTTGGATTTGCCACTTATGGAGGTGAAGAGTGAGTAACGCCCCTGCCCCGCTTGAGGTTCCGATGTTTCGCCTGGCAGTTGCTTTCCTGACTGTCCTTTTGATGGTCGGCCCATCGGTTGCCGAGGCACAGGCCTTTAAAAGAGATGGCGATTTCGAAAAAATCCTCATCAGGCTCGATCGGCAGCTCAGCTATCTGCCGGGCCTTGCCTATGACGAACGGTATATAACCCCGACCTATGAATTTGTCTCCAAGCGGACGGTGCAGCAGTTCGCGACCAAGATCGCCATTGTGCTGGAAAACCGGACCAAAGCTGGAAATCCGGCCTCGGCAGAGGAGCTTGGCGAATTGCTGTCCTACGCGGTCAGTTTCGGATTGGCAGACCTCGTCGAAGAAGTGCTGCGATATCCCGGCGCCAGAGATCAGGTCGACTCGGCCCTGGACAGCGGGTTCCATCTCTGGGCTTGGGCAACCCTAGCCCCCGGGCAATCGAGCCGCCTCTGTGGCGATGGCCATTTTGATGCGATCTTTCAGATCTATCAGGGCTATTTCGGCATCGATCCCGCACAATCACCCTATAAGACCATCCGCGAAATGCTGGAAAAAGCCGGTGCAGTCCCTCGGCCTGAGGAGGCTCGCGCTCTCTGGCTCCGTCGCTGCAACCCAAATAACGCCTTCTACGATTCAGTCAGCAAGGAAATCAAAGGTCCCGTCGAATATGTCCCCGGCGTCCGGGATCGGGTTGCCAATGCGCCCGACATCCTGGAAGCGATCCTAGCCGAAATCCAAGCGCAGGTGAAGCCGCAGGGCCTGCCGAAGCCGAGGTTCTGACGCGATGCGCTGGTTGCTGATCCTGCCGTTCTTGCTGCTGATCGCCCAGACCGGCCGGGCGGCCCCACCCCCAACGAGGTCCGAAGTGATCTTCGCGAACCTGATGAAAGAGGTTCAGACTCTCACCGAGACATTCGGAAAAGACGGCGTGATCACCGCCGACTATACAACCGCTTCGAAAGCGTTAGTGGCAAAAGCCGCAAATGACCTCAAAACAGAAATCGAGCGCGCCGGCCCCGATCAGCTTTTAGCCCCCGAACCTAACCGTGAAGTCTCTCTTTGGTTAGGCGTCAGTGTCTATTGGGGACTGGTAGAAATCCTAGACGTGCTGCTGGAATATCCGGCCGCAAAAACCCAAGTGAACGGTTCCTTTGGCCAAGACAGCCTCTGGTCTGTCGCTGCTGTCGGTGGGGCACAATCTGTACGGGTCTGCGGCGACACCCATCTCGACATTGGCGCCATGATCTTCCCCGGCTATTACGGCAGCGATCCGCAGCAATCGCCCTTCATCACCGTGCGCCGGAAGCTCGAAGCAGCCGGCGCCACTGCCCGGCCGGAGGAGGCGCGCCGGCGGTGGCTTAATCAATGCCGCCCGCGCGAACCGATCACCCTCATGCACCCCAATGGCACGACCGAAAGCTTCACGCCCGAGGGGCCGACCGAATATATTCCCGGCGCCCGAGATCGCGTGGCCAATGCACCCGATATCCTCGGAGCGATCCTGGCCGAGATCCAATCTCAGGTAACGCCGCAAGGCCTGCCGATGCCGAGGTTTTGACGTGATGCGCTGGTTGCTTCTTATTCTGTTTCTGCCCCTTCCGGCCTGGGGGCAAGAGCGGCCGGCCAAAACCGGCGCGTATCAAATCATCGAAAGCGTGCTCCTAAAGCGCCTCCCGATGCTTGCCCAGCAATACCGATTGGATCCCTGGAACCCCGCTCGCCCCGCTGCTGCTCAGGCCGAGGTTCGCCGGGCGGCAGAAGACCTTCGGGCCTATTTGGCAACAGCGGACAATCGCAAAGATCTTCAAACTCTCACCGACGGTTCAACGCCGCTGCGACTCGCCGTCCTATTTGGCACGGCCGAGATCGTCGAACTTCTGCTGGAATATCCCGAGGTCCGCGCCCAGGTGAATGACGTCTTCTCGGATTCTGAAACACTCTGGACCACCGCCAGTACCGTCTCGTTACAGGGCTGGATGGTCTGCGGCGGCGACGGCCATGTCATAGCCGGCATAATCGCCCCGATGATGAGTTATCTTGGGTTTGAAGCCGCGCACTCCCCCTACCGGAACATCCGACAGATGTTGGAAGCGGCCGGAGCAGTCCCCCAGCTCGATCAGGCTCGAGAAGCTTGGCTGCATTCCTGCGACCCCAGCCGGACCGATGGGGACTCCAGCACCCGTGAAAATATCCCCGGTGTACGGCAGCGCATCGCCGATGCCCCGGACATCCAGGAGGCCATCTTGACCGAACTCGAAGCCTATGCGCGCTCTAAGGGTTGGATCCGGTCATGAAGATGCGCTGGGTTTTGATCCTGCCGTTTCTGCTGTTGTTTTCCGGTCCCGCGCCGGCCGCGCCGCCGCAGAGGACGGGTATTCATCAATTCATCTCGCCCCTTTACCGGGAGCATCTGGCGCCGCTGTTGGAGCAATATCGCGACTCCAGCAGAACGTCACTCGACCCGGCTTATGCCACTGCCGCCAAAGCAGCCGTGAGTAAAGCCGCTGCCGATTTTCGGGCCTACCTAACGATCGAGGAAAATCGACGCCTCGTGCTGGCGGATACTCAGCAAGGGGGAGCGCTGCTGACGGCGGTGGAGTTCGGGCTGGTCGAATTTGTCGAGGCGCTGCTCGCCTATCCCGAATTCCGCGCCACGGTCGATGAACCTATCGAAAGATTTGGATCGCTCTGGGCAATTGCCAGCAATGCCCCGCTTCAAGGTTTCATCGTCTGCGGGGATGGGCATGCGACCGGCATGACCGCGGGTCCCCTCTTGGCCTATCTGGGGATTGAGAAGGCAACCTCGCCATACCCGAAAATCCGCCGCTTGCTGGAAGAGGCCGGCGCCACGCCGCGCCCCGATCAGGCCCGGGCCACCTGGCTCAAGATCTGCGATCCCAGCAAACTCGATGGCAATTACGGGCCGAGCGAGAATATTCCAGGCTCCCGCGATCGCGTCGCCAATGCGCCCGATATCCTCGATGCCATCCTGAGTGAGATGGAAACCTGGGTGAAAGAACGGCTGAAGCCATGACCAGAAGATCCAACCGTCTGATGCAGGGGCTTTTGCTGGCGGTCGCTCTGCTGAGTTCCGTTTCCGGCGCCTCGGCCGCACCACCGCCATCAACCGGTATGTGGGCAATCATCGAGCCGTTGTTTGAGCAGCGCCTAACCCTGTTGATGAAACAATACCACCGGGGCGGGAGCGCGCCTTTAAATCCCATTTTCATCGCCGCCTCTAAAACGGCCGTCCGAGAGGCCGCTATCGATTTCCGCAACTCTCTGGAGGTCGAAGAAAACCGCCAGAAACTACTGGCAGACACTCGTAACGACGGACCGCTTTCAATCGCGGCGCATTTTGGCCTTGCCGAGTTTGTCGAGGCGCTGCTGGCCTATCCTGAGTTTCGCGCCGATTTGAATGCTCCGATCGACCATAATGGCTCGCTCTGGGCAAGTGTCAGTATCATCCCTTTGCAAACCTGGATGGTTTGTGGCGATGGGCACATGATGGGCATGATGGCTCCCATGATGGGCTATCTCGGCTTTCAGGCCGATGCGTCGCCCTACAAAAAGATCCGTCGCATGCTGGAAGAAGCCGGCGCCACCCCGCGTCCCGATCAGGCACGGGCAAATTGGCTCCGCATCTGCGATCCCAGCCAATTCGACGGCTTCTATGGCCCACGCGAAAGCACCCCGGGCGTCCGCCAGCGCGTCGCCGATGCGCCAGACATCCAGGACGCCATTTTGAGCGAACTCGAAGCGCTGGCCAAAGCCGAAGGCTGGGCCCAACCATGAAGCTCCTCCGATGCCTCCTTCTGCTAGTATTGATCGCCCCGGTCGCCCAGGCGCGGGATGAACCGATCGAGTTTGTCGCACGGGTCGCGAAAAAGCTCTACGAGCTCCATGAGCAGCACAAACAGACCGACGGTCCTGACCCTGCCTTTCCGGTCGCCTGCCGCAAGATCATCGAGGATGCGACGGCGGAATTGCGGATCCTCCTGACCGATCCCGCCTGGCGGCGCACTCTTACCGTCCCAACGCGCGAGGGCGCGACCTTGCTGCAGATAGCGGCACTGGCCGGCATCGTCGAATGGGTGGACTTGCTGCTAGCCCAGCCGGAAATCTGGCCGGATCTCGAGCGACCCATAGAGGAATACGGCACCGTCTGGTCGATGGCCAGCGTCCCTCCGATGCTGTTCTGGCGGGTGTGCGGCGATGATGAGGGTATGGCGCTGGGCGCGGACATCATGCGGGGCTATTACGCGAACCTGCCCGATGGCATGCCCTATCGGCAGATCCGCCAGCTGCTGGAAGATGCCGGGGCTACCCCGCGCCCAGACCTTGCCAGGCAGGCCTGGCTCACCCAGTGCCAGCCGGGCCAGGAGAAGATCCCCGGCGTCCGGGTGCGGATCGCCAATGCCCCCGACATCTTGAGCGCCCTCCTCGGCGAGCTCGCCCTCCTCCCCAGCACCCCCTCCGATTGAATAGGATCATCATGCGCCGGCCCTCTTTAACCCTCGCCGTCCTTCTTGCCTGCCTGCTGACCGGACCCGCGCTTGCCGCCAATGGGGTGGAGGGCCTGGAGCCGATCTTCAATGTGATGAACGACAAGAAAATCAACGAGATCGCGCGGGACTATCACGGCGAGAAGAACCTGAGTGCCCCTCAGCGCGACCTGATGCGCAGCACCCTGCATCAAAGCGCCCTCGATCTGCGCCAGCATCTCGATAAGCCGGAGAACAAGGACCTTTTGGCCCGCGAGGGCGGCACTGCGGTCTATATGATGGCCGCCGCCGGCCTGGAAGAAATCGTCGATGTTCTACTCGCTTATCCCGAGGTTCGGGCGCGCTTGAACGAACCGACGATCCACCGCACCAGCATCTGGGCTATGACCAGCCTTGCCCTGATGCAAAGCGGCGATCTCTGCGGCAGAAAAGATTTCTTCAAGGATAAGAACACCCAGCTGCTGGCGGCCTATCACGGTACTGACCCGGCCGCCTCCCCCTTCCCCGGCATTCGCCAGAAATTGGAGGCCGCGGGCGCCACCCCGAAACCGGCCGAGTCCCGCGACCTTTGGGCGAAGATCTGCCTCAGCGATCCCTATAGCGACACCGCCGACGAAAAAATCGCCGCCGCCCGTCGCCGCATCGCCGATGCCCCGGACACGCTGACGGCAATCCTGGCCGAGATGGCCCGGTGAAGCCCGTCGGTCCCATCGCTGGCCAACGTGACGCGATGAAAAACCTGCTGCTTGCAATTGTTCTGTCTCTGGTGGCTTCATCGGCCGTGGGCCAATCCAGAAATTCTGACAGGCCCGCTGCGCCGATGAATGCGATTCTGTGGGACCTCGGGGGCCCGATGGAAGACATGATGCGTTGGGCCGCGCTGGCGAAATCCTGGGAGCCCGTGGCCGCAGAGGCGAAAGCGGCCGTCGCTGGCGCGGCCCAGAAGATCGATCGTTATTTGAAAGAAACCGGCAGGACCGGCGAGATCCTGGAAACCGGCAAGGACGGAATTTCACCCCTGGTGCTGGCCGTTGCTGCCGGTCTTGCGGACATTGTCGAGGTGTTCCTGGCCTATCCAGAGGCCAGGGAAAAGCTCGATGAGCCCATAAAAATCTTTGCCCGCACATCCCGGCTCTGGTCGATCGCTAGCGCCGCGCCCATCCACAGCGTGGGGTGGTGCGGCGGATCTTATGAGTTGGCCGTCTTTCTCTCGCCGATCTCGCTGCCCTATCTGGAGGCGCATGCCGACCAGACGCCCTATGTGCGGGTGCGCTCTCTGCTGGAACAAGCCGGCGCCACACCACAGCCCGAGGAGGCCCGCGCCGTCTGGCGGTTCCTGTGCCGCGTTCAAGCCCGTCCGGATCAGGCAATGAAGGATGGGATCCTGCTCTGGACCGATGATGACGGAGGAACCTTCATGCCGCCGGAGATACCCGGTGCCCGCGACCGAGTGCTGACTGCCCCTGATATGCTTGCAGCTATTCAACAAGAACTCCTGACCCTGCAGAAGATGCGGGCCGAGGGCAAAGCATCGGTGACACCATGATCCGGCCCCTCGCCCTGCTGCTCTCCGTTCTCCTGATCACCCCAGAGGTTCACGCTCAACAATCGGCCGAAAAACGCTCGCTGCAGAGCGTCTTCGCGACCAACGGCTCGTTTGATAAGCTGACGGGCAAGGCGGCCCGTGCCGGTACCTGGGAAAGCACATCGGGGGAAGCAACCGCGCTGGTGATCGGCTTGGCCGACAAGATTGCGGCCTATCTCGATGAAACCGGGCGCATCGGAGAGATTACCGAAACGCCGCAAGACCAGATGGTGTCGCCCTTCACTGCCGCCGTTATGTCTGGGATGGCGGAAATCGTCGCGATCTATCTGCGCTATCCAGACGTGCGCGCCCGCCTTAACGAGCCGTTAGAGTTTCACTCCATCAAGGGCGACCGCCACCTCAAAGCCCACGCCTGGGCCATCGCCGCCGCAGCGCCGCTTCACAGCGTCTCTTTTTGCGGCGGGGAGCTCTCGGCCCTCTTCTTCGGCTATGACGGCCTCGCGACCTATCTGGAAGCTCGGCCGGGGGAGACGCCTTATCGCCGGGTGCTGGCCGCGCTCGAGGCTGCCGGCGCCAAGCCGCAACCCGAAGAAGCCCGCGCCGTCTGGCGCATCATCTGCGGTGGGGACGATCGGCCCGGTGATGGCAAATGGAGCGACACCGCCCGCAAGCTCAACTATGAAGCCGCCCTTGTGCCTGGTTCGCGCGAACGGGTCCTCAAGGCCCCACAGATGCTCGACGCCATTGAGGCCGAACTCCGCACGCTTCAGTCCCTGCGGGCGGAAGGCAAAGTGCCGGTTGTGGTCTTGCCGAAGCTCTCCGACTGATTACCCCCGGACCGTGCCGTCGCCGGTCAGGATATATTTGTGGCTTGTGAGATGCTGGGCGCCGACGGGGCCGCGGGCATGGAGCTTGCCGGTGGAGATGCCGATTTCGGCGCCGAAGCCGAATTCCCCGCCATCGGCGAACTGGGTCGAGGCATTGACTACCACGATCGCGCTATCGACCTGGGCAGTGAAGAGCGCTGTTGCCGCCTGATCCTCGGTCAGGATCGCGTCGGTATGGTGCGAGCCATAGTGATTGATATGGGCGATCGCCTCCTTGACGCCGCCCACGACCTTGGCCGAGACGATCTTATCGAGATATTCGGTGCCCCAATCGGCCTCCTCGGCCGGGCGGATACGCGGATCGAGCGCCTGCAGAGCAGCATCGCCGCGCACCTCGCACCCCCCATCCAGCAGATCTTTGAGGATCGGGGTCGCGTGGGTGTCGATAATGCCGACATCGAACAGCAGGCTTTCGGTCGCCCCGCACACACCGGTGCGGCGCAGCTTGGCGTTCATAACCACAGTACGCGCGGTTTTGAGATTGGCGCGGGTATGGATGTAGGTGTGGCAATTGCCATCCAGATGTTTGATCACCGGGATGCGGCTTTCGGCCGAGACGCGCGCGATCAGGCCCTTGCCGCCGCGCGGGATGATGACATCGATATCTTCGACCATGCCCAGCATGATACCGACAGCGGCACGATCGGTGGTCGGCAGGCTTTGGATCGCGTCGATGGGCAGACCGGCGGCAGCGAGGCCCCGACGCAGGGCCGCGAGCAGAGCGCTCGAGGAATGGAAGCTTTCCGAGCCGCCACGCAAGACGGCGGCATTGCCGGACTTCACACACAGCGCGCCGGCATCGGCCGTCACATTCGGGCGGCTTTCATAGATGATGCCTATCACGCCAAGCGGCACCCGCACCTTTTGAAACTGGAGGCCGTTCGGGCGCTCCCAGCTTTCCATCACCTCGCCCAACGGGTCGGGCATCTCGGCGATCTCATCCAGGCTGGCGGCAATTCCGGCGACGCGTTTTTCATCCAGCACCAGCCGGTCGCGCATGGCGGCGCTCAGTTCGCCGGCCGCAGCCAGATCCTTGGCATTGGCAGCGAGGATCACGGCCGCATCTTTGCGGATTTCAGCCGCCATCGCCTTGATGGCAGCGGTGCGCTGTTCCGGGGTCGAGGTCAGCAGGGCTTGGCTGGCAGCCCGGGCGCGGGTCCCGAGGGCGGCCATCTGAACCGCAAGATCGTCCTGAAGCTGCGCACTCATGCCGTCTTCTCCGTCTCAAGCACCGACGATGCCGCTTCCATCACCAGATCGTCGCGGTGGATCATCTCGTCGCGGCCGCGATAGCCGAGCAGGGCTTCGATCTCGCTGGTCTTGCGGCCGGCCAGACGCGCGGCATCCTCGGCATTATAGCAAACGAGTCCGCGAGCGAGCGTGCGCCCCTCCGGCCCAACGACGCGCACTAGATCGCCGCGCTCGAACTTGCCTTCGACCAGCTTTACCCCGGCCGGCAGCAGGCTTTTGCCTTGGGTAAGAGCAGTAGCTGCACCGGCATCGACGGTGAGGGTCCCGACCGGTTTCACGGAGGCCGCAATCCAGCGTTTGCGGGCGGTCAGAGGTTCGACGCCTTCAGGCAGGAACCAGGTGCAGCGCCCGCCAGCCAGCAGGGCGCGCAGCGGATGATCGACCTTGCCCGACGCGATTACCATCCGGCAGCCAGCGGAGAGCGCGACACGCCCGGCTTCGAGCTTCGTCACCATCCCGCCCGAGGAATAACCGGGCAGCGCCTCGCCGGCCATCGCCAAGATTTCCGGCGACAGGCTGCGGACTTCGGGCAGGTGTTTGGCCTCCGGATCCACCCGCGGATCGGCGGTATAGAGCCCATCGATATCGGAGAGCAGCACAAGCGTATCGGCCGAGATCATCTGCGCGACACGGGCCGCCAGACGATCGTTATCGCCAAAGCGGATTTCGCTGGTGGCGATCGTGTCATTCTCGTTGATGACCGGGATCGCGCCGAGCGCCAGCAAGGCATTCATGGTGGCACGGCCGTTCAGATGCCGGCGGCGCGCTTCGGTATCTTCCAGGGTCAGCAGCACCTGCGCGACCGTGAAGCCGTGTTTGGCCAGGGTTTCTTGATAGGCATGGGCCAGACGGATCTGCCCGGTCGCGGCGGCGGCTTGCTTTTCTTCCAGGCGCAACGGACGGCCGAGCAGCCCGAGCGAGCCACGCCCGAGGGCGATGGAACCGGAGGTGACGATCACCACCTCGATGCCGAGGCCCCTGAGATGCGCGACATCCTCGGCCAGCGCCTCCAGCCACGGTCGCCGCAGCTCGCCGGTCGATGTATCGACCAATAGGGCCGATCCGATCTTGACGACGAGACGATGGGCGGTGGTGAGGCGTTCGCTCATTAGGGTCCGCTTTCTCGGGGGATTTGGGTCCGAGGCTTTAGGGTTGGTAAGGCTTTGCCGCGCGCTCGGCTTCGACTTCCTCGCGCTTTTCGCCATCGATGATGCTGAAGAGGCGGCGGCACATGTCGTTGGTGCCGGTCGCGGTGGCGCCGGAAATGGCGAAGACCTGCTTCAGCGGCAGACCCGAGGCCTCCGCGAGCGCCTGGCGCTTTTCCAGGATCTCGTCTTCGGTTAGGGCGTCGATCTTATTGAGCGCCAGCAGTTCGGCCTTCTCATCGAGGCCGCCGCCATATTCGGCCAGCTCGCCGCGAATGACGTGATAGGCCTCGACGACATCTTCCTGGGTACCATCAATCAGATGCAGGATGACGCGGCAGCGCTCGACATGGCCGAGGAACCGGTGACCGAGACCGGCGCCTTCCGAGGCGCCTTCGATCAGCCCCGGGATATCGGCCAGCACAAACTCCTGATCATCGACCGCGACGACGCCCAGCTGCGGCTTCAAGGTCGTGAAGGGATAATCGGCGATCTTGGGCTTGGCGGCCGTGACGGCGGCCAGGAAGGTACTCTTGCCGGCATTGGGCAGACCGACGAGGCCGGCATCCGCGATCAGTTTCAGGCGCAGCCAGATCCACATTTCGCCGCCCGGATAGCCGGGGGTCGAATGACGGGGCGAGCGGTTGGTCGAGCTTTTGTAATGGGCATTGCCCATGCCGCCATCGCCGCCGCGCATCAGAAGGATGCGCTGACCCGGCTCGGTCAGATCATAAAGGACGGTTTCATTGTCCTCGTCCATGATCTGGGTTCCGACCGGAACCTTCAGCGTCACATCCTTTCCGCCGAGGCCAGAGCGCAACCGGCCCGAGCCGGGGATACCGTTCTGGGCCTTGAAATGCTGCTGATAGCGATAGTCGATCAGGGTATTGAGGTTCTCGACCGTCTCGATCCAGACATCGCCGCCACGCCCGCCGTTACCGCCGTCCGGACCGCCGTATTCGATGAACTTCTCGCGCCGGAACGAGATACAACCCGCGCCGCCGTGGCCGCTGCTGCAGTAGATTTTGCATTGATCGAGGAATTTCATCGGGGTAGTCCGCAGAAAAGATAAGGCCGAAGAGCCGGCAAAGCGAAAGGGGGATGGTTTCCCATCCCCCTTCGAAGCCTATTCACGGGACCCGGCCTATCAGGCTGGGGGACGTGCCTGGGCGGTCGGAGCGTTAGGCTGCGACCGGCGGGAGCACGTGAACCGTGGTGCCGAGACGGCTCTTGTGGAAGGTCACAACGCCATCGATCAGCGAGAAGATGGTGTGATCCTTGCCAAGGCCAACGTTCTTGCCCGGCTTAATCTTGGTGCCGCGCTGACGAACGATGATGTTGCCGGCAATTGCCTGCTCGCCACCGAACTTCTTCACGCCAAGACGACGACCAGCGGAATCGCGACCGTTGCGCGAAGAGCCGCCTGCTTTCTTATGTGCCATGGGTCAAACCCTCCTAATCAATCGACGCTTACGCGGCCGGCAGGGCGGTGATCTTCAGGACGGTGAGGTCCTGGCGATGACCGTTCTTGCGGCGCGAATTCTGGCGACGACGCTTCTTGAAGATGATGATCTTCGGGCCGCGGGTCTGTTCGACCACTTCGGCGGTAACGATCTTGCCGGCAACGGCAGCGCCCATGGCGATGGACGGGCCTTCGCCAATCATCAGCACTTTGTCGAGCGAAACAGCGGCGCCGACGTCGGCGTCGATCTTCTCAACAGTGATGACGTCGTTCTGGGCAACGCGGTACTGCTTGCCGCCGGTCTGGATGACTGCGTACATGATGATTTCTCTGGCTTAATAGTCTACGACCCGGCCGAAGAGCATCCCCGACCGAAGGAAGCGGCACTATACGCATCTGCGCCGTCACGTCAAACGCTTTTCCAGACTCAGTTTCAAGGATTTAAGAATCATCCCTCTTGCATAGAATGAGTCTTTCCAATATGTTCCGCGCCCAACGTCGGAAACGACGTTGCTGCTCAACAAAAGAGCCCGGCGGATGGGTGGCAGAGTGGTCGATTGCACCGCACTCGAAATGCGGCATACCCTCACGGGTATCGGGGGTTCAAATCCCTCCTCATCCGCCAATTCTTTACTCTATATTAAAGAGTCGATAGGCCCACACCGCCGCCAAGCCGGCTGTGAAGCCCCAGATCGCCAGAATGATCGCGGCGCCGATCCGGCTGGCCGGCAGGCGCCTCTCCAGACGGACATCCGCCTTTAAACGCAGATCAGCCATAACCTCTGCCGGGATCAGGCGGATGGTCAGCAAGATCATCAGCGGCAGGATAATCACATCATCAAGATAACTCAGCAGCGGAATGAAGTCCGGGATCAGGTCGATCGGGCTTAAAGCATAAAGCGCCGTAGTGATCGCCAGCACCTTGGCATAACGGGGAATTTCGAAGATCTCGGCCCACCAAACGATGTCCAGATTGAGCTGATTCGCCTAGGTCCGGAGCTTAGCGAAGATCGACATCCGGACCACTTAAGGTCATTGCCGCCCACCAGTCCCCCTCAACAGATTCTATGTCACCAATGCGAAACGACTAGATAACTTCACTAATCTCTTCGGCGGGGATTTCCCAGACCTTCATCGCCATCAGTCGATTGAACAGGGGGCCAAGGCGATAGGACCCACCATCCAAGGCGCCCACGGAGACGACGAGACCGGTTCTGGTCAGCGCACCTAAGGTCGCATCGAACGTCAACCGGTCGGGGAACATGAACGGACTGACTTTGAGCAGTCGGGTCTGCAGGTCGAGTAAATGACCCCGCTGTTGATATCCCATTCCTCCTGGGGATATTCGGCGCGGACCTTCGCCCACAAGCCCAATAGAACGCACTCTTCATGCCTCAGGCCAGCCAAGATGTCCGCATCCGAGAGGAACTGTGCGGCGGGCGTGGGCTGTTCGAAGGTTCCATGGGTGAGGACGCGGGCGAGCATGCGCAGATTGCGCCGGGCAGCCCCTTCCTGGGCAGCTCGACTATACCGATAGACCTTCGCTACCATTTCATCTGGATCGACCTCATCAATGGGTCGCTTTCCCCGCCGGATTTCCTCGACCAGGATCTCCGAAGCCGCTTCCTCTCGCGCTTCCATCATCTTTTCGACGAGGGTGCCCAGGATGCAGCCGCCAGGGAGCGCACTGGCGACCTCACCGATGACCGCCGCCATAAGCTTGGGTCCAGCAGACATTCGTTACTCCCTCAGCATGAAGCTTCGTTTCAGCTCGCCGATAGAATGTGTTGAGCATACCATTAAGCAAACAGTGTAATTGGTTGGAGGGCTATATAATGCCTTTTTTCCCCAATTCATCCGCGATCAACCGCGCGGAATATGATCCCGGATCGCGGCGAATGCAGATCTGGTTTGTTGAAAGCGGCGGGCCTTATAGTTTCTGCGGCGTCCCCACAGTTGTCTTTGAGGGACTCTGTCGCGCCCCTTCAAAGGGCGGCTTTTACAATGACTACATCCGCGACAGATACCCCTGCTGAACAGGCCTATCCCTCGAACGCCTTCTTCAGCGCGGCGATGTCGAGTTTCACCATGCCCATCATCGCCTGCATCGCGCGGGCGGCCTTGGCGGTATCCTTGTCGGCCAGCATCTCCAGCATCACGCGCGGCACCACCTGCCAGTGAACGCCAAAGCGGTCCTTGATCCAGCCGCATTCGAGCGGCTGACCGCCGTTGCCGAAGGCATCCCACAGGCTATCGACCTCGGCCTGATCGTCGCATTCGATCATGAAGGAGACGGCGAAATTGTGCTCCTGGGTCATGCCGCCATTAAGGGCCATGAAGCGTTGGCCGGCGATCTGGAAATCCACGATCAGAACCGCACCGGCCGGGCCACCGGGATTGTCGATCACGCTCTTCTGGATATGGGTGATGCCGGAGCCCGGCAGGATCGAGGTGTAGAAGCGGGCGGCCTCCTCGGCATTATCCTTGAACCACAAGCAGGGGGTGACTTTGTACATCTAGACTCTCCTCCGGTTTCGGCGACCTTTGGCGCCTTTGTCCCAAGGACGGATGAGGCATCGGTGTTCCTACATCGGCCACATATTTTCCGTTAGAGTAGCGACACCCGCCCCCTCTTCTACCGAGCACCCTCCCAAATGCTGCGCGCCCTGCTGTTTGGCCTCGCCCTCTTTCCGCTCGCCGTCCAGGCCCAGACGGTCCGAACCTTCGAGGATTGGAGCGTCTTCTGTTCGATCGGCGGTCATTGCACCGCCTTCGGTTTTGTGCCCGACAAGTTTTATGAGGCTCCCGCCTTTCTACACCTGGAGCGCGCACCTGATAAAGAGGCGGCGGTCAAGGCATGGATCGGTGTCTCGCACACCGAGGAGCGGGATGTCCGGATCCATCTGACCCTTGATGGCAAAGCGGCCCGCGCGTTCCTTCCGAAGACCTTGTCGCTCACCAAGGACGAACACCACATCCCGCTCGCGCCGACGCCGACCTTCATCCGGGCGCTCAGCCACGGCAAAACTATCGAGGTGGATGGCGACATCGGTCCGACTGAGATTTCGCTGGTTGGCGCCACGGCCGCCCTGCGCTGGATGGATGATCAGCAGGGGCGGGTCGGCACGGCGTCAGCCCTGGTTGCAAAGGCGGGGCCGAACAAGCCGCGCATCGAACCGCCCCGCCCGATCTTGCGCAAACCGGCTGCCGTCGCGCCTTTCGATCAGCAACCTCCCGTACCGCCGGCCTTGCTCAAGCTCGTCGAAGAGAAGATCGAGGCAGAGCAATGTTTCGTCTTCGACGAGATCAAAACCGAGGCCATGCGCCTCAGCGACACCAAGACCCTCTGGTCCGCGCTTTGTTATACTGCCGTCTACAACTGGTCCTGGCTGCTCTATATCGAGGAGAACGGCCGCCTGACGCCAGCACATTTCCCACTGCCTGACTTTGACGACGCTACCCCAACCCTGTTCCATTCGCCCGATATCGAGAAATCGGGAAAGCCGCCCTCCAATCTGTTGGTGCTGTCCGAAGGCGGCGGCCTAGATCCCGTCAATCGCACGGTATCGATGAATGGGCTTGGCCGGGGGACGGGCGAATGTGGTGCGATGGCCGATTGGATCTGGGATGGCGTGGAATTCCGCCTCACCTCCTACCGCACCATGCCGAGGTGCCAGGGCGTCGGGTCCGATTACTGGCCTGATCTCATGAAACGCTGACCGCTGCGCTGCCCTCGCCCCTCCTTTTAAAAAGAGTCCGCCCCATGCTGCGTTTTGCCCTGACCGCCCTCGCCCTGCTGCCTTGGACTGCGATGGCCCAAGAGGCGCATAGTTTCAAGGATTGGAGCGTCATTTGTTCGGTCACGCGCCACTGCACCCTGTTCGGGTTCGGTCCCGATAGCGCTGATATGACCGCTCACCTGCGGCTGGAGCGGGCGGCCGGACCAGATGCGCCGCTGCAGGCCTGGATCGTCTATAATGAAGCGAGCGAAGCACCGCGCACAATCCGCCTCGGCTTCGATGATCCGGCCCTCGCGGGTCTGCCCAAGCAACCCCAGGCCCTGGCGGCCGGCGAACGCCGTATTCCAGTTCCGGCGAACGAGGCCCTGATCGCGAGTTTGCGCAAAGGCAAGAGCATCCAGGTCGATGATGGCAGCGCACCCGCGCCGATATCGCTGTCGGGTGCCGTCGCTGCCCTGACGTGGCTGGACGACCGGCAAGGACGGGTCGGCACGCCGTCGGCCCTGATCGCCAAGACCGGCAAAGGATCAACTCTTCCGGCCCCGATAACCGTAATCCTGCGCAAACCGGTGACCGTGACACCGCTGGCGGTTCAGCCGACACCGCCCGCCGAACTCCTGCAGATCGTCACCGATACCTGCTCGCTCGACGATCCCGGCAAAGAGGCTGAGCCCCAGGCGACACGCCTTACCGATCAGAAGATCCTGTGGGAAGTCGTGTGCGAGAAAGCGGCCTACAACATTAATTCTCTCTTCTTTATAGAAGAGAAGGGCGAGTTGGAGCCGGCGGTCTTTCTTGAACCCCGGGTCGAGGCCCCCGGCCTTGCCCCCAGCAATATGCTGACAATGGCGCACGTCAATCCCGAAGACCGCACCGTTTCCTCCTTCGCCCGTGGACGCGGTATGGGCGATTGCGGCGTGATCGGACAATGGATCTGGGATGGCGTCGAGTTCCGCCTGCAATCCTATTTGATGATGCCGGAATGCCGAGGCGTTCCCTCCGAGGATTGGCCCGACATGATGCAACGTTAAGCAGCGTCATCAGCAATTTAGTTTCGCTCAACCGCGCAGGGAGCGGATTTTCATGTCCGCTTCCTATGCATTAACGGCATTAATCGAACCCGATTTTTGCAATGGTTAACGTCGCGGTCGAGGCGTAGAAACGGCAGCCTGATTTACCTAAAGAACAGGCTACCCGGAATGACCGCCATCCCCATCGACCGCCCGCTGACCAAAGGCGATGCCAAGACCCTGGCCCTTGCGTCCTTGGGCGGCGCCCTCGAATTCTATGACTTCATCATCTACGTCTTCTTCGCGGGCGTGATCGGCAAGCTGTTCTTCCCGGCCGACATGCCGGTGTGGCTGGAACAGCTCAATACCTTCGGCATCTTTGCTGCGGGTTATCTGGCACGGCCGCTGGGCGGTATCATCATGGCGCATTTCGGCGACAAAACCGGCCGCAAGCGCATGTTCACCCTGTCGATCTTCATGATGGCAGTGCCGACCCTGATCATCGGCCTGCTGCCCACCTATGCCAGCATCGGCTATGCTGCTCCGGTTCTGCTGCTGATCATGCGCCTCTTCCAGGGGGCTGCCATCGGCGGCGAGGCACCGGGCGCCTGGGTCTTTGTGTCCGAACACGTCAATGCCAATCGCGTCGGCCTGGCCTGTGGTCTTCTGACCGGCGGCCTCACCGGCGGTATCTTGCTGGGCTCGCTGATGGCGACGGCGCTCAACAGCGTCTATAGCCCGGCCGAGGTTGCCGATTTCGCCTGGCGTATTCCCTTCCTGCTGGGCGGCGTCTTCGGTTTTGTGGCCATGTATCTGCGCCGCTGGCTGCACGAGACCCCGGTGTTCGAGGCCATGCGTGCCCGCCGCTCGCTGGTCGCCGAACTACCGGTGAAGGCCGTGCTGCGCGAACATAAGGGCCCGGTAATCATTTCCATGCTGGTGACCTGGATGCTGACCGCGGCCGTGGTCGTCGTGATCCTCTCGACCCCGACCCTGATGCAGCGCCTGCATGGCATCCCGCCACTGACCACCCTGATCGGCAGCGTCGGCGCCACCCTCGGCATCACGGTTGCCGCCATTCTGGTCGGCGTGCTGCTGGATCGCTTCGGCGCCCTAATCGTGACCTTGGTCGGCGCCCCGCTGCTAATCCTCACGACCTATGGCCTCTATATCGGTACCGCCGCCGCGCCGGGCAATCTGATCCCGCTCTATGCCCTGGCCGGTACCGCCGCCGGCATCATCACTGTGGTACCTTACGTGATGGTCCGCGCCTTCCCGGGCAGCGTGCGCTTCACCGGGGTGTCCTTCTCTTACAATGTCGCCTATGCGATCTTCGGCGGCCTGACCCCGGTTGCGATCCAGCTGCTGCTGACCGCCGACAAGCTGGGCCCGGCGCATTATGTCGCCGCGACCTCGGTCATCGGCTTCATCGCCGTGGCGATCTTCGCCGCCAAGAAGATGGGCAACGCCCGTTAAGCGCCTGCCGCCGGGGTCTCAGACAAAGAGATCCCGGCGCATGACGATGGCATCATCCTTGGTCCCGTCGGGATTGTCGTAGTAATTCTTGCGGCGCCCGACGGGCACAAAGCCGAACCCGTCATAGAGCGCGCGGGCGGCATGGTTGGTTTCGGCCACCTCCAAAAACAGCATCTCCGCCCCCTGGGGCGCCATCCGCTGCGTCACGGCCGACAGCAGGGCGCGCGCCGTGCCGCGCCCACGTTCGGACGGCAGTACCCCGATCGACAGGATCTCCCCCTCCCCGACTGTTAGGCGCGCCAGCACAAAACCGACCGGATCGGGATTGGCGGCTAGCACGGCATAGCTGCCGGCGGCGCTCATCAGGTCCTGCATGGTCTGGGTGGTCCAGGCCTCGCTAAAGCAGGCGGTATGGAGGGCTGAGAAAACCTCGGCAAAGGCCGGACCGACCGGCGTCAGAACCAAGCCCGCTGTCATGGGACGAGCCGTTTCAAACGCCCGCCGAAGGCCGGCACGGCGGCATCGGGGGGACGGATATAGACCGGGGCTGGGGCTGGCAGCGCGGCCGGATCGAGCAATGCCCGGCGCGCCAAAGCCGCAACGGCCGAAGCCGGCGGCGGACCGCAGGGCGCCAGCGTGACACTCGGCAGTTCCAGCGCTTCGGCATGGGCCTCGGCGGCATCCCCGGTCACGAACAAACCGTCACCCGCCAGATCGGCAACGAAGCTCCGCAGATCTTCAGGCGGCAGAGCCACCGCATCCCCCAGCGACAGGCAATCGGCATCGAAGGCCTGGATGAAGAGATCGGCCCGGCGCGAATCGATCAGCACCAGCTGTGGGCGCCCCGCGGCGGCCGGCAGCTGGGCATGGGCAACCGCGGCCGCACTGCCGATACCGATCACCGGGATATCGGCGGCGATCCCGATGCCGCGCGCGGCCGCCAGCCCAACCCGGATGCCGGTGAAGCTGCCTGGTCCGACCGTCGCCGCCACCGCACCCAGATCCAACGCATTGAGGCCCGCCTTGGCCAGGGTTTCCGCGATCATGGGGAGGATGCGTTCGGCATGGCCCCGCATCATCACCTCGGTTATCTGGGCGAGAATCCGGCCGTCTGGCGTGGCAATTGCTACGGACAAGGCTCCGCCGCTGCTCTCGATCGCCAGCAATGGCCGGGCGATAGCCTTTGAGCGGTCTGCCGTGCTAGGTGTCATCGCGTCTTTAATCCTGTTACCCGAGCCTTCAATCACAGCCATGCCGCTCATTCAGATCACCAAAGCCGACTATGATGTCGTACTCGACCTGCGTTATGCCACGACGGATAACCTGACGGGCAAGCCGGTTTATCGTCACCCTGTATGTTATCTGCATCCGGTCGCGGAAAAATGCCTGCGCAAGGCGATCGCCCTGGCGGCGCCCCATGGCTTGCGGCTGAAGATTTTCGACGCCTACCGCCCGCCCGAAGCCCAATGGATCTTCTGGAATCATACGCCTGATCCGGTCTTCCTGGCCGATCCGCGCAAGGGCAGCCCGCATTCGCGCGGCGCCGCGATCGATCTGACCCTGATCGACAAGGACGGTACCGAGCTCGATATGGGCACCGGTTTCGATGCCTTTACCGATCTCTCGCATCATGGCCGCACTGATGTGTCGGTTGAAGCGCAGAAGAACCGCTTCCTGCTGCTGGGCATCATGAGCGCGGCGGGCTTCGATTTTTATTCGATGGAATGGTGGCATTATCAGCTGTTCAACGCCCGCAGCTATCCGCTCATCAGTGATACCGCTTTGCCACTCCGGATCATGGAATAACGGCTGCGGCCGTTCGCGCTCTGGACTTTCCCGGCAACCTGCCTCATTTGGTTGGGACGGAAGGGAATAAAAAGGGTACAAATGCTGGCGCAAATGTGGCGATCGATCGGGATAGGGGTGTTGGCGGCCATGATATTGGCGTCAGACATGGCCCTTGCCCAGCAGGCGGATAGCCTGCTGCCGCGCGCGGTTATCCTGACATATGGCCGCTTCGACGATGATGCCTCGCCCTCCTCGATCTCGGCCGAACAATTCGAGGCGCATCTCGCCGAACTCTCGGCCAGCCAATATCAGGTCTGGCCTCTCTCGCGTCTGGTCGCGGCGATCGCCGATGGCAAGCCGATCCCGGAACGCACGGTTGCGATCACGATCGACGAGCCCCATGCCTCGGCCTATACGGTCGCCTGGCCACTGCTGCGGCAATACGGCTTCCCCGCGACCTTGTTCCTGGCGACCGATACCGTCGATCGCGCCAGCGGCGACACCTTGAGCTGGTCGCAGATCCGCACCATGGCCAATAACGGCCTGGAGCTGGGCAATCAAACCGCCTCACACCCCCATCTGCTGGGCCAGGATCGCGCCTATGTGATCGGGCAGATTGCGCGGGCCGGCGAGCGCATCAAGGCGGAAACCGGCACCACCCCGGGCATCCTGGCCTATCCCTACGGCGAATATACCGACAGCCTGCGCGATCTTGTGAAGTCGCTGGGCCTGCAAGGTGCTGTCGGCCAGCAATCGGGCGTCGCTCATGGCCGGTCCGACCGCTATGCCCTGCCGCGTTTTGCGATGAATGACACCCTGGGCTCGCTGGAACGTTTCCGCCTGGCGATCCAGGCCCTGCCGCTGCTGGTCAATGACGTGACGCCGGGCGATATGCGGCTGGCCGAAAATCCCCCCTCCGTCGGGTTCACCGTCGAGCCGATGATGGGCGATCTTTCCGGCCTCTCCTGTTTCCTCTCCGGTGTCGGGCGGATCAATCTGCAGGCGCTGGGCGATCGGCGGATCGAGTTGCGCTTTGACGATGCCCTGCCCAGCGGCCGCTCCCGCCTCAATTGCACCCTGCCCGCCAGCGAGGGCCGCTGGCGCTGGTTCGGCATGATGCTGGTCGCGAACTGATGACGGGTCGGGTCTGGGTCGCCTATCTGCTGTCGGCTCTCGCGCTGTTCTGCCTTGGCTATCGCTCCATGCCGTTCAGCCGGGGGCAGCTCGATACCCAGCGGATCTATTACCAGCATAGCTTCAAGACGCCGCCTATCCGCTATCCAGCCGGGGTGATCGAGAGCGCGGACGAGATCTGCCCCATGTGGGAATATGCTTCCCAGCGTGGCGCGAGCGCTGAGATGCAGTCTGTCGTCCGACAATTGATGCGACGCCCACGCCAGGAAGTGGTGCTGGTTCGCAGCGGCGCGCAATATGAGGTCTTTGGCGATGACAGCCTTGCCGGCACCAGCGGGGAGTGCCGGGTGAAGTGAAGCTACTGGTTTTCCTGGCCCATTGCCTGCGCACCAGTCTTGCCATCGGTTTTTTGATCGCGGCTTTTTTCGCCGGCGATGTCGCGGGTTACCTCTTCAAAGGGGAAACCGCCGCCGGCCCCTCGGACCGCCAATTCGTCGTGGTGAGTCACGAACTGGTCCCCGCGCCCCTGGATCTTGACCGCCGCCGTCTGGCCCTGGCCTCCAGCGAGCTCTGCTTTTCAAAAATCAGCGCGCAGGCCCGCAGCGGCGATGCCGACCTCACCCGGATGATCGGCCGCCTGCACGACACCTTTGGTCATGATTTGATCGCCGTCACCCGCTCGGAAGGCTCGATCCAAGTGATCCCCCTGCCGCCCGGGCACCCCTGGCTCGCTGGCATGAAGGTCCCTTCCTGCCTGACGCGCAAGGAAGACTATCCGGCGATCCTCCGGACCAGCGTCAATCCACAATAAAAAGGCGGGCACCGGTCTTCGTAAACGACCGATGCGGCTCGGCGTTATCAGCCACTTGGTAGGACGTACCGGCCTTCATCTCGAAGGTGCGGCCATCTTCCAGTTCGGTGGTCATTTCGCCTTCGATGACGAAGAGCACATGACCCTTCACACACCAATGATCGGCAAAATAGCCCGGCGTATATTCGACCATCCGCACCCGCATCGGGCCGAAATGGCGGGTGCGCCAATGGGCCTCGCCGGTCTCGCCCTTATGGACCGTGACGGGTTCGTCCTTCCAGACGACGGTATTGAAGGGGAGATCGGCGATGTGCATTTGTCATTATACCCGTAAGAGGCCCATGGCGTCATAGGCCTCCGCCAGCACCGGCTTGGCGATGGCCGAGGCGCGTTCGCTGCCATTCTTCAGGATCGCATCGATATCGCCCGGCGCCGCCATCAGGCGGTTGAGCTCGGCCGAGATCGGCGAGATCTTCTCGACACACAGGTCGGTCAGATCCTTCTTGAAGCCGCTGAGTTGCTGACCGGCATAGCGGGCAACGACCTGCTCGCGGGTCATGTCGGAGAGCGCACCATAGATGCCGACGAGATTGGCGACCTCATAGCGTTCCGCCATCCCCTCGACCGTTTCCGGCATGGGTTCCGGATCGGTCTTGGCCTTGCGGACTTTCAGCGCGATGGTTTCCGCATCGTCGGTCAGGTTGATGCGCGAATAATCGCTCTCGTCCGACTTCGACATCTTTTTCTGGCCGTCGCGCAACGACATGACGCGGGTGGCGGCGCCGAAGATCTGCGGTTCGGGCAGCGGGAAGACTTCCTTGCCGAACTGACGGGCAAAGGCGCCGGCGATGTCGCGCGCCAGTTCGATATGCTGCTTCTGATCTTCGCCGACCGGCACATGGGTCGCCTTATAGAGCAGGATGTCGGCCGCCATCAGCACCGGGTAGGAATAGAGGCCCAGGCCCGCGTTATCGCGCGCCTTGCCAGCCTTTTCCTTGAACTGGGTCATGCGGTTCAGCCAGCCGAGCGGCGTGAGGGTACCGAGCAACCAGGCCAGCATCGCATGTTCCTGCACCGCCGACTGGTGGAAGATGATGTTCTTCACCGGGTCGATGCCGCAGGCGATATAGGTCGCGGCCACTTCGCGGGTGGCTTTCAGCAGCGCCGCCGGATCCTGCGGCACGGTCAGGGCGTGCAGATCGACGATGCAGAAGATCGATTCATACTGATGCTGCAAGCCCACCCAATTGCGGATCGCGCCCAGGTAATTGCCAAGGTGCAGGTGATGGGTCGGCTGAATGCCGGAGAAGATGCGGGTCATCGGTACTTCCAGGGCTTGCAAAAAACGTAAGGGGGACGCTTATAGCACCCCCTCTGTTTCCCGTCACCCGCGCGAGCGGCGCAGCAGCCTTAGAATATCCTTGAGGCTGAAAGCCCCCAGCACCTGGCCCAGCACGGCATAGAGCAGGCCACCGCCGGCAACCAGCCCCGCCAGCACACCATAGCGCCAGGGCTGACCGACCGCCATATAGGGCAAGGTCAGCGGCAGCAGGGCATAAAGCGCGCCACCCATCAGCAGCGAGACGATCATCAGGCTGATGAGGCGCCGGCGCAGCGCACGGTCCATCACCAGATGATCCTGGCGCGCCAGCGTATAGGAGAGCATCCCGACATTGAGCCAGCTCGATAGGCTGGTCGCCAGCGCCACCCCAACGTGAGCCAGGAACGGCATCAGCGCGAGATTCAGCACCACATTGGCGATCAGGCACACGATGGCAAAGCGCATCGGCGTTTTGGTATCGCCCCGGGCGAAGAAATTAGTCGCGAGCGCCTTGGCGACGACAAAGGCTGGCAGACCGGCCGAGAAGGCTGCCATCGCGCCGGCGGTTCCGATTGCGTCTTCCGCCGTGAAAGCCCCGCGCTGGAACAGCACCAGGGTGATCGGCAAAGCGAGCGCCACCAGACCGGCCGCCGCCGGCATGGTGAGGATCAGGGCATATTCCAGCGCCTTATTCTGGCTGGCCAGCGCCGCCGCCCGGTCGCCGCCCCGGATCTGGCGGGAGAGCACTGGCAACAGGGTGGTCGCGACCGCCGCGCCGACGACGCCTAGCGGCAATTGCGCCACCCGGTCGGCATAATAGAGCCAGGAGATCGCGCCCGCCGGCAGCAGCGAGGCGATGATCATATCGACCATCACATTAATATGGGCGACACCACCCGAGATCAGCGCCGGCCCGAGGGTGCGCAGCATCTCCCGCACCTTGGGGCTGAGGCGCGGCCAGGGCAGGCCGATCGGAATGCCGGCGCGCTGGCAGGAGAAGGCTAGCCAAATGAACTGCGCGATGCCGGAGGCGACGACACCCCAGGAGAGGGCATGGCCGACGGTCGGGGTATATTGCGGCAGGATCAGCAGCGCCGCGATCATGCAGATGTTCAGCAGGACCGGTGTGAAGGCGGCGGCGCCATACCGCTCGACCGAATTCAGGATGCCCGACTGTAGGGCCGCCAGCGACACCAGCATCAGATAGGGGAAGGTGATGCGGCCCAGTTCGACCGTCAGGCCGAACCGTTCGGGATCATCAATGAACCCCGGCGCCATCGCGGCGGTCAGCCACGGCATGCCGGCTTCGGCCAGAACCGTGAAGATCAGCAGCGCGCCCAGCAGGCAGGCCATCGCCTGTTCGGCAAAGACCACCGCTGCCCGGCGCCCATCGGTTGCCAGCAGGCCCGCAAAGATCGGCACGAAGGCGGCATTGAAGGCGCCTTCACCAAACAGCCGGCGGAAGAAGTTCGGCAGCTTGAACGCGACGACGAAAGCATCGGCCACCGGCCCTGCGCCTAGGAACGCCGCCATCATCATGTCACGGATGAAACCGAGCACGCGGCTGACCAGGGTCAGGCTGCCGACTGTCGCAAAGGCGCGGGTAAGACTCATGATCGCCGGGTTTTAGCGGCATTACGGGAAGGGCACAATCGGCTTTGGTGCGTCCCGGTACCCTGGTAGAGATGATCAATGCAGGAACCCACCTTCGATCCCCGATTTCGCGATGCATTGCAGCAGCTATTCAGCTGGCGGCGGGATGTTCGGCATTTCCGCACCGACCCGGTGCCGGGGGATCTGATCGATACTTGTCTGGATGCCGCCCAGCTTGCGCCCTCGGTCGGCAATAGCCAGCCCTGGCGTTGGGTGCGGGTCACGAAAGCCCGGGCGGCAGTTCAGACGAGTTTCGAGGCCTGCAATGCCGAGGCGCTGGCGACTTATGATGGCGATCAGGCGGCGGACTATGCTCGCTTGAAGCTCGCCGGGCTGCGCGAGGCGCCGGAGCAATTCGCCGTCTTCACGGATCTTGCGACCGATCAAGGTCATCGGCTCGGCCGGCGCACCATGCCTGAGACCTTGAGTTATTCCACCGTCGGCGCGATCCAGCATTTCTGGCTGACGGCCCGCGCCCTCGGGCTCGGTGTCGGCTGGGTGTCGATCCTCGACCCCGACGCGGTACAGCGGGCGCTAGACCTGCCGGACGGCTGGCAGCTCACGGCCTATCTCTGTGTCGGCTGGCCGGTCGAGAACTCCGATACGCCGGAGTTGGAGCGCCGCGGCTGGCAGGATCGCACGGCCAAGGGGCGGCTGGTGCTGGAGCGGTAATCTCCTAACCCCATCCTAAAAGGTCTCGTCATCCCATGGCTTGACCATGGGATCTTGTGTGGCCGAGTAGAGCCGCCAATCTTCACATCTAGTCCAAAAGTCCCGTCATCCCCGGACTTGATCCGGGGATCTGTGGCCGGTTTCAGTCCTTCGCTTAAAGATCCTCGGGTCGGGGCCCGAGGATGACGACGGAGGGGTGGATGGGACAGTCAACGCGGCCTGTCCACATGAGATCCCATGGTCAAGCCATGGGATGACGAGGTCAATTGGGACGCATCGCGCAAACAAAAAGGCCCGGGAAATCCCGGGCCTTTTGAACTGCGAATAGACGCCTTACGACTGGATCGACAGGCGGCTCGACTGCCGATTCAGGTCCATCTTGGTCTCATAGGCGCGCTGGCGCTGATCAACGTTGTTGACCTGATTCTGGTCTTCTTCGCCCGATGTGGCGTCGAGGCTTTCGAGTGCCGAGAAGGCCAGCATGGTCAGAAGATCGAGATTGAGCGGGCCGGTCGGCAGACCGTCGGAGGCCAAGGCGCCGCCACTCATGTTCTGGCCGGTCGGGCCGGTGCCGGAAGTGGCGAGGATGCGGGCATTGGCCATGGTCGGACCGAAACCGCCCTTGGTGGTGCGCGTCGCATTCGGGCCGGCGGCAATACCATCTTCGAGCGAGGCGAAAGCATCCGACTTGGTTTCGATCGAACGCGAGAAGAGCTTATAGACCTCGGCCACCGTGCGCGGACGGCCAGTCGCCTTATCGTAGAAGACCGCCTTGTTCGAGGCGGCGGCATCGGGCATCAGGCTGGCGGCCGACTGGCTGCCGTTCTTCTCGATCGCCTGCAGGAAGCGGGTTGCGCCACCGGCACCCAGGAAATGGGCGAGATACAACTCGGTCGAGCCGACATCATGGCCGAGCGAGGCTTCGATCTGGTTCTTGTTCGAGAGCGCGAATTCGGCGCCCAGAACGGCAGCGACCTTAGGGTCCTTACGCAGGCCCATGACGTGCTGCTTCATTTCCGGGTCGGAAATCTTAAGGCCGCCGCGACCGTCGGGCTGAATGGCATTGGCTTCGGCAGAGAGGCCGTGCTTGGCGCCATGATCCTTCATGGTGCGTAGCCAGGTTGAGTCGATGAACTGATACAGGCCCGTGGCGCTGCTGGTCCCGGCCTTGGCATCGGTCTGGAAGCTGCTTTCTTGGGCTGCCTGCGCCATCAGGTAGCCAAACTCTACCCCCGTCTTGCGCGCGGCATGACGGATGCTCGACAGAACTTCGCCGTCGATTTCATATCCTGCAACCTTCGCGTCCGAAGCACGCGGAGTTTGGCGAGAAAGAGGAGCCTGGGTCAGAGTCATTATGCACAAACCTGTTGGAAGTCGAGACACCATACCAAGTTCTCGAACAGGTTTCAGCGGGCATTATTTGCCGCGTTCACTAGGAGATTCTTGCCCATGACTCATGTGGCAACTTAACGCCGAGCTGCCGCTAGAATCGCCGACGCGCCAATAAAGGTTCCGCCCGTAATACGATTAAGCCAAGTCCTGCCCCGCACACCCAGATTGAGCAGCCCAACCCCGCGCCCGGCCGTGACATAAGCGAGCGCCGCCACGATTTCCGTCACAAGGAACCCAATCCCCAGCATCAGGAACTGCGGAATATAGGCTTCCTTAGCATCGACAAACTGCGGGAAGACCGCCGTGAAGATCAGGATCGCCTTGGGATTGCCGGCCGCGATCCAAAATTCGCGGCGCGCCAAGGCAAAGAGACCTGTACCCTGGCCACCGCCGGTTGGCGCGGAAAGATCCATCGGCGGCGCCCGCCAGATCTGGACCCCGAGAAATAGCAGATAGGCGACGCCGCCCCATTTCACGATCTGAAAGACCATTTCCGACGTCGCCAAAACGGCGCCGAGGCCGATGGCGGTCAGCAGGATCATCACGGCAAAAGCGATCAAACGGCCGGTGACCGCGATCATGGCGCGCGATACGCCAAAGCGCAGACCGTTGGAGAGGCCCAACAGGTTGTTCGGCCCCGGCGCCATCGACATCAGAAAGGCGGCAGGAAGAAACAACAGCCAGGTCTGCGCGCTCATGCTCATCGGTCCACATGCAAATAATTTAGGCAAGCGGCCCTTGCAAGCCGGACCGCCTTGCGCCTCTATGGCGCCATCATGAGGCTAGTTGAGCGTTATTTCGCCGTCTATCGCGGATTGCCCCCCGCGATGTGGTGGCTGGCGGGCAGTCAGTTCGTCTGGAACTGCGGTCAGACGGGCCTCGCCTTCATGGCGGTCTATCTTGCCCAGCAATATGGCACTTCGGCCACCGACATCGGCATCGTGCTGGGCGCGGCCGGTGCCGGACGCCTAGTGGCGGCCGTGCCGTCGGGCTGGCTGGCCGACCGGGTCGATAACCGCCGTCTGATGATCGTGATCATGGCCGTGCAGGCGCTGGCCTTTGTGCCGATGCCCTTCATCAACAGCATCGCCGCTTTAAGCGCTACCGCCTTCCTGATCGGTCTGTGCGATCAAGGCGTGCGGCCGCCCGGTATGGCCTGCGCCCTATTCCTGTGTCCGCCCGAAGATCGCATGCGCGGTTATGGCCTCAATCGCCTTGCGACCAATGCCGGGCTCGGCGCCGGCACCTCGCTCGGCGGGCTCATCTATGCCGGCTGGGCCGATGGCATCTTCTGGGTGAATGCCATCGCCTGCGCGGCCTCGACCCTTATGCTGCTGCCGATGCCTAAGGTTCACCCGCGCGGAAACCAACCCAAGAGCAAGGATACCTCCAGCTCCGTCTGGCGAGACGGGAACTATCTACTGTTCTGCGCGGTGCTGATGCTGGGCGCGACCATCTTCATGCAGTTCCGCTCCACCCTGCCGACCGATCTGGTCACCCGTCAGGGCCTGTCGCCGGCCACCTTCGGCCTGCTGATCGCGGTCAATTGTATCGCCGTTGCTGTTTTTGAAATGCCAATCATCGCCGCCCTGCGACGCTTCCGGTCCGAAAATGTCGCCACGGTGGGCGTGCTCCTGGTCGGGATCGCCTATGGTTCACTGGCGCTCTGGGGCGGGTTCCCGGCGGCAGTGCTCTGGATGATCCTCTGGACGTTGAGCGAAATGGCCCTGCTGCCGGCCAGCATGGGGATTGCGCAGAAACGCGCGGAAAAAGGTCGTCCGGGCGAAACCATGGCGATCTATTCGCTGGTCTTTTCGGTTGCCTCGACGGTCGGCCCGATTTTCGGCGGCTTCATCCTCGACCATGGCGGCAGCACGTTGCTGTGGGGCGGGTCTTTCGTCGTTTGCCTCGTCTCAGCGCTCGCCGTCCACCGGGTCGGGCGTAAGGTGAGCTAACCGCCGATCATCACTGCGGGGATCGGAGATATTGGCGATTTCCTTCACCAATTTGGCACGCACAGCGGACGAGAAATCCTGAAAATCCCGCGCCGGTTCCATGAAGGCCCCCGGCCCACCGATGACGAAGTTTTTATAATATTCGTCAAGCTTCTGGTCGAGCTGACCAAAGGGATTGGGCCGGTCGTTCAGGATCGGCAACCCATTGATGACGATCCCGGCCGCCACAGCCGCATCCCGTGCCACCGTCACCGGCGATCCGGAATTATTGCTACCATCGCCGGAAATATCGATCACCTGCCGCATACCTTCATGCGGGCTGGTGGCGATCAGGGCGGTGCTTTTTTTCAAGGCTTCGGAGATCGAGGTATAGCCATAGAAGCTGCGATCAGCCTCCAGGATGCGGCTGGCCGCCATGCGGGCACTTTCAGCGCCATCGATCACCGTCCAATCGAGGATCAGCACCTGCTGATCGGCGCCGGACCATTCGATATAGGAAACCGCGATCGCGCCGATGGAACCGGTCTGGATCGCCGTCAGGATTTCCGGATGGGTCAGGGCCTGGGCATAGCCTTGGCGCTGGAGCTGAAATTCCTCGGCATCGACCGAGCGCGAAATATCCACCGCCAGAACCAGCAGCAGATCGACCACGCGGGCAGATGCGGAAGTGATGGGGGCAAGACTGGCGAGACCCGCCAGCAGCAGAGACCGAAGAAACTTCGAGACCGTGAGACGCTGAACGTGGGTCATGCCTACCCTCCGACGCTGTCATCTGGCTTTAACATTATCCCGATGGGCGCATTCGGCAATGGCAGACATGACAGGTCCCGTCGCTTCACCTTGGGCGCTGTGACATCTATGCATAAGGATGGGGGTTGGTTCCGCGCCCGCGCCTCAAGTAGCCCAAAGGGCTATAAGCAAACACAAACGGCCTCGATCCGCCCGATCGAGGCCGCCTGTCTTCACCTGCCCGGGGCCAGAGCTCCGATCAGGCGAAAGCCTTATTCCGCTGCCGCAGCCGCCTTGGGCTGCCCGTGGAATTGTTCGGTTTCGGTGGAGCCGGCCATCGCGGTCGTGGAGCTGAGCCCGCCGGAGATCGCCAGCGACACGGCATCGAAATAGCCGGTGCCAACCTCACGCTGATGGCGGGTGGCGGTATAGCCCGCGCTTTCGGCTGCAAATTCGGCCGCCTGGAGTTCGGAATAGGCCGCCATGCCGCGTTCCTTATAGCCTTTGGCCATCTGGAAGGTATGGAAGTTGAGGTTATGGAAGCTCGCCAGGGTCACGAACTGGAACTTGTAGCCGAGCGCCCCGAGTTCACGCTGGAACTTAGCGATGGTGGTATCGTCGAGCTTCTTTTTCCAATTGAAGCTGGGCGAGCAATTATAGGCCAAGAGCTTGCCCGGGAATTTCTCGTGCACCGCCTCGGCAAAGCGCCGCGCTTCTTCAAGGTTGGGTTCAGAGGTTTCCCACCAGACGAGATCGGCATAGGGCGCGAAGGCAAGCCCCCGGGCGATCGCATGATCGACGCCGACCGTGCTGCCCTGTTTCAGGCGATAGAAGCCTTCAGCCGTGCGCTCGCCGGTGAGGAACGGATGATCGCGCTCGTCGATATCGCTGGTGATCAGCTGCGCCGAATGGGCATCGGTGCGGGCGACGAGTAGGGTCTCGACCCCGCAGACATCGGCGCCGAGGCGTGCGGCATTCAACGTGCGGATGAACTGCTGGGTGGGTAGCAGCACCTTACCGCCCAGATGGCCGCACTTCTTTTCGGACGCCAGCTGATCTTCGAAATGCACACCGGCGGCACCGGCCTCGATCATCGCCTTCATCAGCTCAAACGCATTGAGCGGCCCGCCGAAGCCCGCTTCGGCATCGGCAACGATCGGCGCGAACCAATCAATGCTGTCGTCACCCTCGGCGTGATGGATCTCGTCGGCGCGCTTGAAGGTGCGATTGATGCGCTGCACAACCTCGGGCACCGAGGAGGCGGCATAGAGGCTTTGGTCGGGATACATCTGGCCGTTGTTGTTGGCATCGGCCGCCACCTGCCAGCCCGAGAGGTAGATGGCTTTGAGGCCCGCCTTCACCATCTGCATCGCCTGATTGCCGGTAAAGGCGCCGAGCGAATTGATGTAATCCTCGGTGTGCAAACCCTGCCAAAGCTTGGCTGCACCGCGTTTGGCCAGCGTATAGTCGATGGCGACGGAGCCCGCCAGGCGCTTCACATCGGCGGCGGTATAATCGCGCTCGATGCCGCGCCAGCGATTGGTCTGGGCATCGGGAAGGGGGCTGTGCTGGATGGTCATCTAATCTCTCCGCATCTCGTTTCCGGTGGCTGCAGTCAGGCTCTCGGCGGCCCGTTGTGCGTTAGACATATTGCAGCGCAAAAGCCGGTCGCGGACAATCAGAACTTGAAAATCCGATAGACAAAGAGCAATGATTTACTGATTTGCAAATTGCAAATACTGAACATGTAAGGAATTTACATGGCGCGCGATTCGGTAAGATTGGGCGGAAAACTGCGGCGTCTGCGCCAGGAACATCGCCTGAGCCAGGTTCAGATGGCCGAGCAACTGGGCATCAGTGCCAGTTACCTCAATCTGCTGGAACATAATCAGCGCGCCGTCACCGTACCGATCCTGCTGAAATTGACGCAGCGCTTCGGCATCGATCTCGACCGGTTTACCGACGATGACGACGGCCGGCTCGAGGCCGAAATGATGGAGGTCTTCTCCGACCCCTTGTTCGATGGCCAGGATATTAAGCCCGCCGACGTCAAGGAGCTGATCGGCGCTGCCCCCGGTGTCGGCCGGGCCGTGCTGTCGCTCTATCAGGCCTTCCGCGGCAGCCGCGCGCCGACTGCCCCCGCCGGCGATGAAGCGGGCGAGGATGAACCGGTGCCGACCGGCATGCCGTCCGAGGAAGTGACCGACTTCATCCAGGAGCGCAAAAACCACTTCCCGGAGCTGGAAACGGCGGCCGAGGTGCTGCGCGCCGAAGCTGGCAGCGGTGATCTTTTCACCGGCCTGATCCGGGTGCTGGCCGAACGCTACGCCGTCGATGTCTCGATCGTGCCGGAAGCATCGCTCGACGGGCTGCTGCGCCGCTATGACCCCCACACAAGGCGCCTGATGCTCTCCGAACGGCTGCCGCGCCCCTCGCGGGTCTTTCAGCTCGCAACGCAGCTCGCCCTGATCGGCGAAGGCCCGCGCCTGGATCGCCTCGTCGCCGGCGGGAAATTCACGACGCTGGAGGCCGACCGGCTGGCCCGCATCGCGCTCGCCAGCTACTTCGCCGGCGCGGTCATGATGCCCTATGGCGCCTTCCTCGCCGCCGTGCGCGAAAGCCGCCATGACTTCGATCTGCTGCAAGCAAGGTTCGAAGCGAGCCTGGAACAAGTCTGCCAGCGCCTCGCCAGCCTGCGCCGCCCGGGCGCGCAAGGGCTGCCGTTCCATTTCGTGCGGATCGATGTGGCCGGCAATGTCTCCAAACGCTTCACCGCCTCGGGCCTCTCCATCCCACGCTTCGGCAGCCTCTGCCCGCGTTGGAACGTCCATCGCGCGCTCTCCCACCCGGGACGCCTCTCCGCCCAATCCGCGCGGCTGCCAGACGGTCAGGGATTCCTACTGCTAGCGGTCGCTTCGAGCGCCGAACGCCATGCGATCGGGCTGGGCGTGCCGCTGGCTTTTGCCAAGGAAATCAAGGCCGGCGACAGCATTGATCCTGATAAGGCGAGCGCCATCGGCATCACCTGCCGCGCCTGCCCGCGCAATGATTGTGACGACCGCGCCGTGCCGTCCTTGCATCACCCCCTGAAAGTCGATGAAAATAGGCGCGCGCGTTCGACTTACATGGACGCCCGTCCTGAGGATCGATCGTGAAGACCGGTAAAGACATCGCCCATATGATTGCCGTCGCCATTAAGGAGGCGGACAATAGTTACTTCTTCGAGGATTATACGAAGCAGGCCAACAGCGTCGTGGCCACCCTGGCCCGCAAGGGGCTGGTGATCGTGCCGGTCGACCCGACCGAGGACATGATCAATTTCACCAAGGACAATCTGCCCTACGGCCGCCAGAAGCCCGAGGATATGCTGAAGAACATCTATAAAACGATGATCGCGGCCGCCAAGGGCAACTTCAAAGCCAAGCCCCCGTCCGACGACGATATCCAGCGCCCGATTTTCTAGAGGTTTGGTTGAAAAACCTCTCTCACGACCAGACGTATCAGACTTGGGCTGACGCCGAGGCGGCGATCCACCAGCTTGCTGCGGAGGATTCCAGCCTTGTGCAGGACACGATCGGGAATGCCCTGCTACTCGCAGGCTTTGCTGCCGGGCGATATCAGACGCCCAGCTGGATTGGCCCAGGATATTGGCCCACAATCCGCATCTGCTGGTCGACACCAGATGCCTCGATTGAAATCGAAACATTCGACGACCATTACGAGTTTTATCGTTTCTTCGATGGAGCTACCGAGATCCAGAATTTCGACACTGGCCCAGGTGACGTGCCAGACGCCCTTTCGATAATCCTCGATACACTCATAGCACAGACGCCGATGATCGAAAGCGACAAAGCCTAGTTCCCGGCCGCCACGCCTTCGCGCCGCGGATCGGCGCCGCCGAGCAAGGTGCCCTCGGGCGTGACTTCGATGCCATGCAGGCCGCTGTTAAGCTCACCCACCGTCACCTTGTGGCCCAGCGCCTTCATCTGGTCCGCCATCGCAGCGAGGCTGGTATCGGCTTCCAGTTCCAGCCCGACATTGCGGTCGAGATAATGGGGCATATTGATCGCCTGCTGGATATTGAGCTTCCAGTCCAGGACCCCGACGATGGTCTGGGCGACATAGCCGAGGATGCGCGCGCCGCCGGGTGAACCGACAACGAGGCGCAGCTTATCCTCACCCTCGAAAACGATGGTCGGCGCCATGGAGCTGCGCGGGCGCTTGCCGGGTTCGATGCGATTGGCAACCGGCTTGCCGTCCACTTCCGCATCGGCCGAAAAATCGGTCAGCTGATTATTAAGGATGAAGCCGCGCGCCATTTGCCGCGAACCGAAGCCGGCTTCGATCGTCACCGTCATAGCGACCGCATTGCGATCCTTATCGACGATCGAGACATGAGTGGTGGAGGGGATTTCGGGCGAGGTATCCTTGCCGAAGTTCATCCCCTGCTTTTCCGGCGGCTCGCCCGGCTGAACCGGCTGTTCGCTGCCCCGCTCGCGGTTCAGCAGCATGGCGCGCTGCCGCAGATAGGTGGGATCGATCAGACCGCGGATCGGTGCCTTCACGAAGTCGCTATCACCGACGTAAAAATCGCGGTCGGCATAGGCGATACGACCAGCCTGGGCCAGCATGTTGATCGCCTCAATCGAGGTCGGCTTCAGAGCCGGCACGTCGAAATGAGCGAGGATACCGAACATCTGCAGCATATTGACGCTGGAGGAGGGCGGCGGAACCGTGCAGACCTTGTAGGTGCGATAGGGCACGCAGAGCGCGTCGCGCTCCTTGGCCTGATATTTCGCCAGATCCTCGGTGGTCATGCGCCCCGGATTGCCCGGCGCGTTGCGAACCGCCGTCACGATGTCATTGGCGATCGTGCCCTTATAGAAGGCATCGGCGCCGTCGCGTGCGATCAGGCGGAAGGTCTGGCCCAACTGCGCATTGACGATCTGGGTTCCGACAGGCTTGGGCTTGCCGTCGTCCTGATAGAAGAGATCCTTGGCCACCGGATTGACCGGGAAGCGTGTCTCGCCTGCCAGCAGGTCAAACAGGCGCGGCGACATCGGGAAGCCCTTTTCGGCCAGCTCGATCGCGGGTTCGAACAGCTCGGGCCAGGAGAGCTTGCCGTATTCTTTATGGACGAGCTCGAAGAGGCGCAGCTCGCCCGGCACCCCGACCGAGGCGCCACCGACCACGGCATCGATGAATTTCTTCTTCCGCTCCCCATCATAGAACAGCTTGGTATCAACCGCCGCCGGCGCGGTCTCGCGACCATCAAAGGCCCGCAGGCGTTTCTTCTCGGCATCCCAGACCAACATGAAGCCGCCGCCGCCGATGCCCGAGGATTGCGGTTCGACGACATTGAGGGCAAGGCCGGTCGCGATCGCGGCATCGACCGCAGAGCCCCCCTTGGCCAGGATCTTCGCCCCGACGGCAGCGGCCAGCGGGTTGGCGGCAGCGGTCATGTAGCTGCGGGCGCTGACGGCCTTTTTATCCGCCCAGCCGGTCGCCGCTTCGGGGGCGATCACCTCGTTGCTGGGTGTCGGTTGCTGGGCAAAACCGGGCGCGGCCAAGGTACCAAGGGCAAGGCACAGAAGGATCGTCTTGCGGAAGCTGCTGTCGCCCGAGGTCATCGCATATCTCTCAAAAATAAAGCCCGACGCCGCATGGTAACCGCAGCCGGAGCGTCCTATCGGGGAAATCGCCGTGATTTAGAGACCGGCACTAAGCCGCATATCATCCGTCAGCAGAGCAAACAGCAGATGGTCTTCCCAGCGGCCGTTGATCTTAAGGTATTCGCGGGCCTGGCCTTCTTGGCGGAAACCAACTTTTTCGAGCAGCCCCCGGCTGGCTTCGTTCTTGGGCAAGCAAGCCGCCTCTATCCGATGCAGGGTCAATTGACCAAAACCATAGTCTGCTGCGGCCGCCAACGCTTCCGTCATGAAGCCCTGGCGCGCGTATTTCTCGCCGATCCAATAGCCGACCGAGGCGATCTGCGCGACGCCCCGGCGGACGTTGGTGATCGAGATTGCCCCCATGAGCGCCATATCGCTGCGGCGGAACAGGTGAAAGGTATAGGCCTCGTCCTGATCCCACTGCGTCATCTGGCGCCGCCAGCGCCGACGATAGGCAGCCGAGGTCAAAGCATCGTCCGGCCAGGTCGGCTCCCAGGGGGAGAGAAAATCCCGGCTGCTGGCCCGCACCTGCGCCCAGGCAGCCCAATCACTGCTCTGGGGCGGGCGCAGCAAAAGCCTCGTCGTTCGCAACTCTACGTCGGGAAAACCAGTTCCGAACCAGAGCAGCATGGCGGGCTCTTAATGCAGGTGACGCTGGAGAAGATCGAAGGGATCTCCGGCAACCGCCGGCCCGAGCAGCGCCACGGTCGGCGGCGCGGTCAGCATGCGTTCGGCCAGCCGCTGAACATCGCTCACCTCGACCGCCGCCAGCCCCGCCAGCATCTCTTCCAGCGGCACATGACGGCCATGGACGAGGTAATTTTGGGTCAGAGTCTCCACCCGGGCCGAGGTGCTTTCGCGTGCCATCAGGGTGCCGGCGCGCAGCTGGGCTTTGGCCCGCTTTAGCTCGTCCTCGGTGATCTCGGAAACCGATTTGCGCAGCTCTTCGGCCAGCACGGGCACCAGTTCGGCGATCTCATCGGGACCGGTGCCAGCATAGATGCCGAGCAGCCCGCTGTCGCGATAAGAGGAGGCAAAGCTATAGACCGAATAGACGAGGCCGCGCTTCTCTCGGATTTCCTGAAAAAGGCGCGAGGACATGCCGCCGCCCAGCAGGGTCGAATAGGCCGAAAGCGCGTAATAGTCGGGATCGGTCGAGGCGACACCCGGGAAGCCGACCACCAAATGCACCTGTTCGAGGTCGCGTGCTTCGCGGAAAAAACCGCCGGTATAGGTCGAGGGCGGGCCGTTCGGGATCTGGGCCGGCGGCAGATCGCCCATCCGGTCGGCGATCTCGGCGACGAACGCGTCATGATCGATCTTGCCGGCGGCGGCAGCGACCAGGGTCGAGGCGCCGTAATGGCCGGTCAGATATTGGCGGATATCGTCGGTTTGCAGGCGTTCGACGATCTCTGCCGTGCCCAGCACCGGGCGTCCCAGCGCCTGGTCCGGATAGGCTTCTGCCTGGAAGTGATCGAAGATGATGTCGTCAGGCGTATCTTCGGCCTGCCCGATCTCCTGCAAAACCACCGCACGCTCGCGCGTCAGCTCTTCAGGATCGAAGGTCGAATTGCGCAGAATATCGGTCAGAATGTCGGTCGCAAGGCTGGTGTCATCCGCCAGCACCTTGGCGTAATAGGCCGTCTGCTCGCGCGTCGTATAGGCATTGAGATGGCCACCGACATCCTCGATCTGATCGGCGATATCGCGTGCCGAGCGGGTCTTGGTGCCCTTGAAGGCCATATGCTCCAGCAGATGGGCGACGCCGTTCACTTCGGGCGCCTCGTCGCGGGTGCCAACGCCGACCCACAGGCCCAGCGAGACGGTCTCGACCTGGGGCATGGTGTCGGTCATGACGACCAGACCGTTGGGCAGCGTGGTTTGACGGACGCTCATGCCGACACCTTGAGGCCAAGGGTCTTGGAGACGAAGTCTTTGATCGCCGCCGCGCTGTTGGGCAGGCGGGTCACCCGTTCTTCGGCGCTCATCAGATGCGACAAATGAGGCGGCAACGGTACCGGCTGACCGAGGGCCTTGGTGGCGGCATCGGTGAATTTCGCCGGATGGGCGCAGGCGAGCGCGACGATCGGATCACGGCTGTCGCCGCGCAGCTCCTGCATCGCCCGCACGGCAATCGCCGAATGGGGATCGAGGATCTCGCCGGTCTGCGCATGGATCTTGCGGATGGTCTCCAGCGTCTGTTCGTCCGAAACGCCGATGCCATGGAACAGCGACTTGGCTTTCTGCAGACGGGCATCATCCAGGCGGAAGGTCCCTTCTTTGCGGAAGCGGGTCAGGATTTCTGTGACGGCCGCGCCATCGCGGTCCAACAGTTCGAACAGCAGCCGTTCAAAGTTGCTGGAGACTTGGATATCCATCGAAGGCGAGAGCGAGGGTTCGACCGCTTCCATCGTCATATCGCCGCGCTGGAAGAAGCGGGCGAGGATGTCGTTGCGATTGGTGCCGATAATCAGCTTTTCGATCGGCAGGCCCATGGCACGCGCGCAATAGCCGGCAAAGACATTGCCGAAGTTGCCGGTCGGGACCGCGAAATTCACGGTCCGATCGGGCGCGCCCAGATGCAGGGCGGCCACGACGTAATAGACGACCTGGGAGACGATGCGGGCCCAATTGATCGAATTGGCGGCGGACAGATGCGCGGTATCGCGGAAGGGCAGATCGGCGAACAGCGCCTTTACGATATCCTGGCAATCGTCGAACGTGCCATCGACGGCGATGGCATGAACGTTCTTGGCCGGCACCGTCGTCATCTGACGGCGCTGAACCTCCGACACGCGGCCATGCGGATAGAGGATGAAGACATCCACTGCCTCGCGGTCGCGGCAGGCTTCGATCGCGGCAGAGCCGGTATCGCCAGAGGTCGCGCCGACGATGGTGACGCGCGCGCCCTTGGCTTTCAGCACATGATCGAACAAGCGGCCCAGCAGCTGCAGGGCGTAATCCTTGAAGGCGATCGTGGGCCCGTGGAACAGCTCCATCACCCAATCCTGCTGGCCCAGCTGCTTCAGCGGCGCAACGGCGGGATGACGGAAGCCGGCATAGGTATCGTCGATGATGGCAGCGAGGTCGGCATCATTGATGGTGCCGCCGATGAAAGGCTTCAGGACCGCAAACGCGACCTCCTGATAGCTCTTGCCTCGCAAGGCGCGCCATTGATCGGCAGTGAATGTCGGCCAGGCGGCCGGAACATAAAGGCCCCCGTCGCGGGCAAGTCCGGTCAGGACCAGATCGTCGAAGGGGAGTTGCGGCGCCTGGCCGCGGGTCGAAACGTACTGCAAGGCTTCTGTAATCCTCAGCTACGCAAGGTAGCGGGTTTCAAGGTGATGACGGAAGGCTTCGACGCCGAGCGGCTTGCCCGTCGCGGCCGTAACGATGTCGCGGGTCGAGGCAAAGGAGCCTCGGCCGTGAATATGGGTGCGCAGCCAGCCGAGCAGCGGCGCGAAATTGCCCTTGGCGATCTCGGCCGGAATCTCCGGCACAGCTTTCTTGGCGGCTTGGAACAGTTGGGCGGCCGTCATGGCACCCATGGTGTACGTTGGGAAATAGCCCCAGGCGCCCATCGGCCAATGGATGTCCTGCATGCAGCCATCCTTATCGGTCGGCGGCACTACGCCTACCAGTTCCTTCATACCGTCGTTCCAGGCGGCCGGCAGGTCATCCAGCGACAGATCGCCAGCGATCATAGCGCGCTCCAGCCGATAACGCAGGATGACATGGGCCGGGTAAGTCACTTCATCGGCATTGACGCGGATGAGGCCCCGTTCGACCGTCAGGGCCCGGCGATGCAGATTCTCCGCCGTCCAGGCGGGGCCGCTGCCGCCAAACATCTCGGCGGCCAGCGGGGCTGCGAAGGTGAAGAATTCGGCCGAACGGCAAGCTTGCATCTCGATCAGCAGCGACTGGCTTTCATGCAGGCTCATGCCACGCGCCTGGCCCACGGGCTGGCTGCGCCAATCGGCCGGCAGGCCCAGCTCATAGAGCGCATGGCCGGTTTCATGCAGCACGCCCATCATGCTTTCAAAGAAGCTGTCGGTGCCATAGCGAGTGGTGATGCGTACATCACCGGGCGCGCCACCGCAGAAAGGATGGGCCGAGACATCGAGGCGCCCGCGGGTGAAATCGAACCCCAGCGCAGCCATGAATTTCTCGCCGAGCGCCTTCTGCTTCTCGATCGGGAACGGGCCCTGGGGCATCAGCGGCGCCGGACGGGTCGCCTGCTTGTCGATCGCTCGCTGAATAAACTCGGGCAGGAAGCCTGCGAGCTCGCCAAACAGGCGATCAATCTCTTCGGATTTGCCGCCCGGCTCATATTGATCGAGCAGCGCATCATAGAGCGAGCAGCCGAACTTCTCGGCCTTGGCGGCCGCGATCTGGCGCACGAGACCCAGAACGATTTCCAGCTTCGGCTTCAGGCGGGAATAATCATTGTCTGCCCGCGCGCTGCGCCAAGCGACTTCACAATCCGAATTGGCAACAGCGGCGGCTTCCACCAGATCGGACGGCACCGCCGTCGCATGCAGCCAGTCACGGCGGATTTCCGCAAGGTTGGCGCGTTCCTGGGGGGTGAGACCATTATCGCCATCGGCGCCAGCGATCAGGTCGGCCAGCGCGGGATCGGTGAGCTTCTCGTGGATCGTGACCTCGAGGGCGGCATATTGCGCGCCGCGCATCTCGGCCGATCCCTCGGGCATCATCGCGGCCATATCCCAGCCTAGAATGCCGGCGACACCGCGCAGTTTGCCGATGCGGTCGAAACGGGAATGAAGCGATGTGTAAGCGGTCATGGCGTCCGGTTTCTTGTTGCAGAGTCACGGGCTTTGCCGCGCAGAACTGCGCCATAAACCCCGATCAGGACCAAAGCCAGCGAATACCAGGTAAGAGCGTATTGCAAATGGTTATTGGGCAAAGCAACCCTGGTCTGTCCGCCAATCGGCGCCTGTGCCTGATCGTCGGCCAGCGCTTCGAGGTAATAGGGCCGCACCGGACCAGGCAAGCCAACCGACATTTCGGCGATATTGACACGGAACCAGGTGTTTTTCGCCGGGTCGTTCGGCGGCTGCATCCAGCCGATTTCCGGTTCCGGCCGCAAAACGCCAATCAGTTCCACCCCGCCTTCGGGCCGGCGGATCTCACCTTGGACCGGCGCCCAGCCACGATTGACCAGCAGCACCGAGCCATCGGCTAGCTTGATCGGCGTCACCACATGTTCGCCGAGCTTATCGGGCTGAGCGGTCTGCGGCAGATATTGGCCGGTCACGCGCTTCTCAGCCTCATGTAGGAAGGTTCCCTGCACCACCACCCGGCGGAAATCGAGACCCGAGAGTCCTGCATCAATGGCGGGCAGGGCAACCGGTGGCTGGGCAATCGCGGCGACCCGTTCCGCCAGCAGCCCTTCCTTCCAGCCTAGGCGCTGGATCTGCCAGGTGCCGAGCCACACCAGGATTAGAATGCCGATGAGGGAGGCGACCGTCAGGCCGATGGAATGGGTTCGACGAAGGAAAGCGATCATGACCAACAGGAAAATGAGGGCTCGGGCCTTAAAAGACAACAGGGGCGCACGAGGCGCCCCTGCTGCAACAGGTATCAAGCTTTGGCTTAGTGCACTGCCGGAGCCGCGCCGTGGCCGCCCCACCAATAGACGGCGACGAACAGGAACAGCCAGACGATATCCACGAAATGCCAGTACCAGGCCGCCGATTCGAACCCGACGTGGGTCTTTTCGGTGAACTGGCCCTTAATCGCGCGGACAAGGCAGACGGCCAGGAACAGGGTGCCGACGATCACATGAAAGCCATGGAAGCCGGTCGCCATGTAGAAGGTCGAAGCATAGGCCGTGTCCTTGAAGCCGAAGGACGCGTGCATGTATTCGTAGGCCTGCAGAGTGGTGAAGAGCAGACCCAGGCCGACCGTGATAGCAAGACCGGTGATCAGGCCCTTGCGGTCCTTTTCCAAGAGCGCGTGATGCGCCCAGGTCACCGTAGTGCCCGACAGCAGCAGAATGAGGGTATTCAGCAGCGGCAGATCGAACGGATCGAAGGGATGGATCCCTGCCGGCGGCCACTGGTGATTGATGCCTTCGCGCGGGAAGATCGACAGATCGAAAAACGCCCAGAAGAAAGCGACGAAGAACATCACTTCCGAGGCGATGAAGAAGATCATGCCGTAGCGCAGGCCGATGCGGGTGATCGGGTTATGGATCTTGGTCGACTCGTTCTCGGCGACGACATCGCGCCACCAGCCGGCCATGCAGCCCAGCACAAACAGGAAGCCGATGATCAGCAACCAGGGCCCAAGGTTCTGCATATAGAGAATGAGGCCGGTCGCCAGCGCGCCCGCCGAAATGCTGGACAGCAGCGGCCAGGGGCTTGGGTCGACTAGATGATAAGGATGCTTTTGTTCGGCCATCTCTCTCGTATCCCTTCGGACGGAACGTCTTCTTAGTGTTCTAATCGATCAAAGTTTCGGAGTCGTTGCTTTTTCAGCAGGACCCGACGGAGCTTGGGCCAAAGGCTGATCCTTGGCCCGGAAGAAGGTATAGGACAGCGTGATGGTCTTCACGCCGTCAAGATTGCGGTCTTTCACCAGGTCCGGATCGACGTAGAAGGAGACCGGCATTTCGACCTCCTCCCCCGCTGCCAGGGTCTGGCTGTCAAAGCAGAAGCAGGCGATCTTGTCGAAGAATTCGCCCGTCTTTTCCGGTGTCACATTGAAGGCCGCGATCCCGGAAACCGGCTGGTTCGACAGATTCTTGGCCTTGTAGAAGATCAGAGTTTCTTCGCCCAGCTTCACCGTCACCTCGGTCTGCATTGGCTTGAACGACCAGGGCAGATCGGGGGAGGTATTGGCGTCGAAGCGCACCTTCATCAGGCGTTCGTTCGTCGTGCTCGATGGCGCAGCGACATGCTGGGTTGTCCCGCCAAAACCGGTCATCGAGCAGAAAATCTCGTAGAGCGGCACCGCGGCATAGGCCATGCACAGCATGCCCGTCGCCAGCATCGCCAGCGAAATCAGGGTCTGGCGGTTCTTCTTGGCCGGGTCGCGCTTATCTCTGCTCATCGACGGCCTACCTGCACGATGGTGATGGCGAAGAACAGCGCGACCAGCGCGACCAGTGCCCAGAGCACCGCGAGATTCTTGCCGCGCAGACGGCGCTTGGCATCGGTGGGGGTGGGTTTTTGCTCGCTCATCAGAACACCTGCCAGATCGGCGCACCGACGGCCCGGTCGATCACCATGCTCAAGAACAACAGCGCCAGATGCGCCAGCGAGAAACCGAACATGCGTTTGGCGGCCTTATGGCCCTCATTCTCCCGCATGACAGCGACGGCGTGGACGATGAAGCCGAGACCCAGGGCCAGGGCGGTTGCACCATAGACCGCGCCCAGATCGCCCATCAGCACCGGAACCGCCGTCACCGGCAACAGCAGCAGCGTATAGAGCAGCATCTGACGCTTGGTTTCGCGCACGCCGGCGACAACCGGCATCATCGGCACGCCCGCGCGGGCGTAATCGCCCGAGCGATAGAGCGCCAAGGCCCAGAAGTGCGGAGGAGTCCACATGAAGGTGATGGCGAAAAGCGCGACCGAGGTCAGCGAGACGTCACCCGTGACCGCTGCCCAGCCGATCATCGGCGGGAAGGCGCCGGCGGCCCCCCCGATCACGATGTTCTGCGGGGTGCGGCGCTTCAGCCACATCGTATAAACGAAGACATAGAAGGCAATCGACAGCGCCAGCATCGAAGCGGCGGCGATATTGACGCCCAGCGCCATGACGATGACCGAGGCCACCGCCAAGACGACCCCAAACCCGAGCGCATCACCCGGGGCGACACGACCCATCGGGATCGGACGCTTCTGGGTGCGGGTCATGACCGCATCGATATCGCGGTCGTACCACATATTGATCGCCCCCGACGCACCGGCGCCGATGGCAATGCAGAGGATTGCAGTGAAGGCCAGTACCGGGTGCAGATGACCCGGTGCCAGATACAGCCCCACCATGCCGGTAAAGACCACGAGCGACATGACACGCGGCTTCAGCAGCGCGATGAAGTCTCGCGCGCTCCCGATGCCGGTCTGGTCGGCGGTCATATGCCGATCTTGAACGCTCACGTCACTCATGGTCTCAAACCCCAACCGACGCCTACTTTACCTTCGGCAGATCGTCGAAGGTGTGGAACGGCGGCGGCGACGAGACGGTCCATTCCAGGGTCGTCGCGCTCGGGCCCCAATAGTTGCCCTCGACACGCTTGCCGCTGGTCAGGGTGCGGATCACGATCACGACGAACAGCAGGGCTGCCGCGAACGAGATATAGGCACCGATCGACGCGATGTTGTTCCACGGCGCAAAGGCTTCCGGATAGTCCGGAATACGACGCGGCATGCCCGACAGACCCAGGAAGTGCATCGGGAAGAACGTCAGATTCACGCCGATGAAGGTCATCCAGAAGTGGATCTTGCCGAGGGTTTCCGGGTACTGGCGGCCCGACATCTTGCCGATCCAGTAGTAGAAGCCCGCGAACATCGCGAACAGCGCACCCAGTGACAGCACATAATGGAAATGCGCGATCACGTAGTAAGTGTTGTGCAGCGCGACGTCGACGCCGGCATTCGCCAGCACCACGCCGGTGACGCCACCTACGGTGAACAGGAAGATGAAGCCCAGCGCCCAGAGCATCGGCGTATCGAAGCGGATCGAACCGCCCCACATCGTCGCGATCCAGGAGAAGATCTTCACGCCCGTCGGCACCGCGATGATCAGGGTCGCCGCCGTGAAGTAAGCACGGGTATCGACGTCCAGACCGACGGTATACATATGATGGGCCCACACGACGAACCCGACAACACCGATCGCCACCATCGCGTAGCACATCCCGAGATAGCCGAAGATCGGCTTCTTGGAGAAGGTCGAGATGATGTGGCTGATGATGCCGAAGGCCGGCAGGATCATGATGTAAACTTCGGGGTGACCGAAGAACCAGAATAGATGCAGGAACAGCATCGGATCGCCGCCGCCGGCCGGATCGAAGAAGCTGGTGCCGAAGTTACGGTCGGTCAGCAGCATCGTGATCGCGCCGCCGAGGACCGGAACGGCCAGCAGCAGCAGGAAGGCGGTGATCAGCATGCCCCAGACGAACAGCGGCATTTTGTGCAGCGTCATGCCCGGGGTGCGCATGTTGAAGATGGTGGTGATGAAGTTGATCGCACCCAGGATCGACGAGGCACCGGCAAGATGCAGGGCCAGGATCGCCATATCCATCGAGGCGTTCGGCGTACCGAGCTTCGAGGAAAGGGGCGGATAGATCGTCCAACCCACGCCCGCACCCGGATTGTCACCGCCAACGAAGGCGGAACCCAAAAGCAGCAGGAAAGCCGGGATGATCAGCCAGAA